>Ga0194125_10000448_pt1 | contig 69063 bp, 62 predicted proteins | sample TA2KigC250mmetaG_FD_148626 | JGI IMG/M metagenome (GOLD analysis project Ga0194125, IMG submission 148626) | Freshwater microbial communities from Lake Tanganyika, Tanzania - TA2015034 Kigoma Deep Cast 250m | ecosystem: Environmental > Aquatic > Freshwater > Lake | place: Tanzania: Lake...
GACGGGGGAGGCCAGGTGGGGGTGACTAAGAGATGAATAAAGTGCACTGCAATATTACCCTCCCCTAGCCCCTCCCATCAAGGGAGGGGAATTATGGGAGACTTGCTTAACTTAATGCGCATGGAGGGGAACTATTTTATCCCCATACGCATTAAGTTAAGCTAAAATTCGACAGAAGGCAAGCTGAAAAGCGGTTTGCAACAGAGCGAAGGTGAAAACGAGAAAACGAGAAAACGTGAAAACGAGACTTTTCTTCGCGTTTTCCCGTTCTCACGTTTTCCATCATTTAACCCTCGAACTCACTCCGCGACGGAATTTGCGTCGTCTTATCTCTTAACTTAATGCGTATGGGGAGGGGAACTATTTTATCCCATACGCATTATCCCAACCAGTCGTGATTTATTTTACAGAGTATTAGCATAATCCGACGGAGGAGCGCATTCAAATGAATACCCCTTATACTCAACTAACAACCGGATATATTTTGTTTATGGATATAGTGGGTTATTCCCTTCTCCCAGGCCCAAAGCAGGTGCAAGCTTTGGGGACTCTGCGGCATATTGTCGCGGCGATTAATTCCACATACCATAGTGACACTCAAGACCATTTGCTCATTCCTACTGGTGATGGATTGGTGATTTCTTTTTTTGATAATCCAGAGAATCCTTTGAAATATGCCATCGAAACAACCAAGATGCTCAAGCATAATGATTTTATGCTTGATGGGTCTTCTCTTCCGCTCAGAATGGGAATACACGCCGGACCTGTCTACTTTGTTGAAGATATAAGACAACAAAAGAATTTAGCGGGTTCAGGAATCAATATGGCACAAAGGGTAATGGATTGTGGGGGAACTGACTACATACTTGCGTCTAAAGCCATTTATGAGCTCATCGCAGAAGCTAAATATAAGTATAGAAATTTATTTCACCACATCGGAACGTATATAGTCAAGCATGGCGTTGAATTGGAATTATACAATATATGGGATGATGACATTGGCAATCCTGACCCTCCTCCTCAAAAACAATTGACCGTTGGAGTCTCCAATCCTCTGGCGAATGCTGATGAACTGGCGCCAACTATTCGGACTGAGGCGGAAGCAATTCCGATAATTGCTGATATAGACACCGAATTACCAGAGCGTCGGGACACAGTAACGACAACACCAAAAGCAGAGATTTTGCGTCACGCGCCATTGACGGGAAGAACAGAGGAACTGAAAGAGCTAAAGAAGTGGTTGCACGATGCTATAAAGGGGGAAGGGCGTGTAGTGCTGTTGGCTGGCGAGGCTGGAATTGGGAAGACCAGATTAGCAGAAGAGCTTAAGATTTACGCTGAGTCATCTGGAGTTATTTGTCTAAGCGGCGCTTGCTTATACAAGGAAAATATAGCCCCATATCTACCTTTTATTGATGCCCTACAAGAATATTTTCTTAGAGCTAAAAGGGACGCTGGTTTTTCACCGGGAAGCGAGAATATAGAGGAAATCATCCGCCAAAGAATACCGGAATTTTTAGGCGTGCTTGGTACACTCGGTGATAAAAATGATTTGGTTCAAAATACCAGGACACAAAATTTAGATGATGAACTGTCGAAACGACAAATGTTCAATAATATCTACGATGTATTTTACGCTATTTCCGGGATTGCGCCACTATTTCTCTTCATCGATGACATCCAATGGGCGGATTCTAATACGCTACACCTGTTACATTATATCGCCCAACGTATCGGAAAAACGAGGATACTGTTGTTAGCAAACTATCGTCTTGAAAATTTGTATGAGGATGAAGGCGAAAAATCTCAATTGGTAGATGTCATCCAGCGAATGAGTCGCGAAAACTTATTTGAAGAGATTAAACTAAAACGGCTTTCAATAGAGAATGTCCAAAATTTGGTGGACTCGTTTTTGGATGCATCGGATTTCAGTCCTGAATTCTCACGTTTAATCTTCGATGAAACTGAAGGAAATCCTCTATTCGTATTGGAAACGCTAAAGTTGATTTGGGAGAAAGGGATGATTGTTCAACAAGATAGTAGTTGGACAATAAAAAGTCAGCTTAAAACTCTCCCCATATCTCGAAGGCTTCATGATGTAATAATGCGGCGTATCAATCATTTGAATAAAGAAGAACGGGAGTTGCTCGAATGCGCGGCGGTAGTGGGAGAAAAATTTAATTCCTCTGTGCTTGCTCATCTTATGGAAATGAAAAGGATTACACTGTTGCGAATCCTGGGAAAATTGGAAAGGGAGTATGGCATCATTCAATCGTTGGAGGATGAATATCAATTTGACCATGGAAAAATACGGCAGGTTTTATATGAGGAAATTCCAGATGAGCTAAAACGCGAATACCATCTTTTAATTGGGGAGTATTTAGAGCAGAACGATGACGATGAAAGTTGGTATCCTATTGCATACCATTATAACCTTTCCGGTAAATATAAAAAAGCTTACGAATACTTTGTAAAGGCTGCTGATAAAGCGAGTAGTTTATACGCGATTTCTGAAGCCATTAATTGTTTGGAAAGCGCGCTAAATTTGTTAGAATCAGACAGTCTTATCCTTGATGAAAAACAAAAGGCAAGGTTATTACTCAACCTGGGAGATAAATACTATAAGTTCGATATAGATAAAGCGCTTGATTATTATTTAAAGTGTTTTAACCTTTGTCAAGAGTGCGGAGATAAACTCACCGAGGCGTTAACCCTAAAGAATGTTGCTAATGTAAGGTCATTAACGGGAGAATGGGACATTGCATTTCAAACTTATATGTCCAGTCTAAAATTATTTGAGCAATTTAATCATTTAGATGAAGTTGGCAAGATTTATAATAATATCGGCTATAATTTTTTCGAATCAGGAAATTGGAATGAAGCAGAAAGATATTATCAAAGCGCCTTAGAACTTGGGAATCAGATAGAGAATTTGCAATTAGTAGCAGATGCAGAAAACAATATGGGAATATTAGCTACTGCGCAAAGTCAATTCGAGAAAGCTATTGAATATTACCAAAAGAGCGTGAAGCATTCTGAAGCAATTGGTGATATCCAACGGATAGCCCAAAGCTACCAAAATTTAGGAATGGCTTATGCGGGCAAGATGGAATTGGAAACGGCTATTGACTGTTACCTAAACAGTATAGACATTACTAAAAAGTTAGGAGATATAAGATTGGAAGCAGTCAGCCGCTTAAATAGCGCAGAATCATTCCTGGCTCTTGGAGATTTGGTAAATGCAATAGAGTTTTGTAATAAGGCAATGAATATATTCAGAATTTTAGATGACCACTATGGTATAGCAGAAACGAACAAAATGTATGGACTTATCAGTAAAAAGAAGGGTGATTGGACTCAAGCTGAACAGTATTTCGAGAAAAGCGCTCAGTTTTTCCAGGAATTCAATCGGATTGAACCTCTGATAGAAGTTTATAGAGCAGTGGGTACGATGTATATGGAAGTTGGCATAACCGAAAAAGCGACAGCGTTCCTGAAGAAAGCTGATGACCTGTCTCAACAATTAATGTTTAGGTAAGTACCTTGAAAAGTATATCAAGCGCATGAAAGAATTTGGCAAGTTTTATCTCCGCGGGGGAAGGAAGGGAAGGATTTCCCTGGCCTTCTTGGCCTTTCTTTCCATCCTTCCCTTCCTTCCGACAAATACGCAATTTAGGTCTTTAGGTTTACGGAAAGAAGAACAAATCTCTCTAATTGCCCATTACACGCCTTTGCAAATCATCCAACTATTTCCTTCAGATAGAACACAAACTTCTCAACCGCCGTCATTGGGTCTTCGGCCGCTTCATATTCGATTGACAGATAACCTTTGTAACCCGCTTTGCCTAAAATATCGACAATCTTTCTGAAATCAGCTATTTCCTTGCCAGAAGGCCCAGGTATTTCCGTTTTAGCGTGGCAGGTGATAGCATACGGGGCAGTTTTTTCTATCTCTTCATAAGCATTACGGAAGTTACCCGTATCTAAATTAACCCCTAACCATTCATCATCCACAGCTTTGATGATAGCCACCGTCTGGTTTGCAGTAGACGTAATCCCACCATGATTTTCCAAAGCCAAAAGTATCCCTCGTGGTTTAGCGTAATCAAGGCATTCTTTGAGACTATCAATACACCATTTCCGCGCTTCTTCCTCTGTATGACCCGCGGGCACTCCGCCAGCGAATACTCGCATACACGACGCGCCGAGTTTTACAGAATGGTCTATCCAACTTTTAGTCATCGCCACTTGCTCGGCTCTTTTGGCTTCGTCGGCAAGGCAGAAATTATTGCCAACCGCTGTTCCAGAGATATCCAGACCCAACAAATAGGCTTTCCGTTTTACGCTATAAAGAAATTCAGCGTCAGTTGATGGAAAATAGTAAGAGGTCAATTCGACACCGTCTAATCCCATCTCAACGCCTTTCTCAAGGAAACCGAAAAGAGACAGCTCGCCGCTCGCTAAATACTGGCGGAATGAATAGGCACAAGAACCAACTTTCATTTTTTCTTCTCCTTTATGAAAAGTTTTAGAACCCGAGTTTTTTCAGCATAGATAGCGTCAGATAGTTCCCTCCTTTAGAGTGGTAGGGGTGGGTAGGCAGTTTGCCTGTCATCTCCGACAATCCTTCCCATCGGATGACTATGTATTAATCCAACGCCTTCTGATAAGCTGAAATGGCTTTACTCTCATCTTGTAGGTTGAACAAATATGACTTTCACAGATACCAAAGAGCATCATCTGCCCAGCGGCTCTGGGGATATTCTGAGATTAATTTCTGCAAAGCATTGCTTCCCTCCTGGCGTAACTGACGCCAGCCTCCTGCGCCAGCGTTCTCAGTTCCTCGACGGTTTCCCGGTTTAAAGGTATTCCCTTGGCCCTATGTTCCCGTTCTGCGATGTATTCTTTCTCACCCGGCAGGTAAATTCGCTCCGAATTGGAAGCTAAAGGCGTATTCTTTATGAGCCGAATGGTTTCATCAATGCGTTTCTTGAACTGCTCAATAGGCACAAATTGATTAATCTGGATAGCAGCCATAAAGAAAGAGTTATCACCAGGCACATCCAAGTATTTGTAGGGATGAGGAACGTCAATGTCAAAACTGCTATCGGCGAGCAAGCCAGTCAGTATGCCAATGCAAAGAGCCATCCCGTAGCCTTTGTAGCCAGCAATCGGCAAAAGAAGCCCACCAGAAATTACATCCTCCGGCTTTACAGTTGGATTGCCATCTTTGTCTAAAAAGCAATCTTCCTCGAGGAGTGTGCCTGTTTGAGCAGCTAAAAAAACTTTGCCCCACGAGGATAAACTGGTTGCCGCATCGAAGACAATCGGCAGTTCCTCACCGGCGGGAAACGCTACCGCAAACGGATTGTTGCCAATTCGCGCTTGACGCCCGCCGGTTGGCGGCATGCCGGCGAGGACATTGGTCATCGAAACGCCAATCATATTGTGTTCTAACGCCATCATGGCATAGAATGCGGCAGTGCCGTAATGGTTGGAATGGCGCATGGTGACAATGCCAACTCCACAGTTCTGCGCTTTTTGGATGGCTTTTTCCATCGCCCTGACGCCACCCGTTGGTCCCAGACCATTATCTCCGTCCATGACCGCCGTCGTTGCACTTTCATGAATCACATGGATATGTGGCGTTGGATTATTTCCGCCAGCCCGCAGACGGTCAACATAAACTTTTAAGCGGATGACGCCGTGTGTATCAATTCCACGCAAATTCGCTTTTACCAGACAATCCGCTGTGATGAATGCATCTCCTTCAGGCACGCCCTCCTTTTTGAGAATCTCCATAGCTATGCTGCGCAATTCATCAGCGCTGATGTATATGTTTGCTTTTGGATTACTCATAGTATCTCCTCAGAAACCGAGTTTTGGGAAAAAACCATGTCCTTGAACGAAGTGATGGATTGGTTTCTATGTCTTAAACCAAATTATTTCAAAATTACCATTTTTCGTGTCGCCTTGAAATTACCCGCTTGTATGTGGTAGAAATATACGCCACTGGCAACTTCTTCACCATATTCATCCATACCATCCCAACGAACGGCCAAACTTTTACTCACGTAAATGCCAGCGGATTTATGTCCGAGATTTAAGCGGCGTACAAGCTGCCCTGTAGCTTGGTAAATACTAATGATGACAGGAGAATCCCGATTCAACTGATACGGAATCCACGTTTCAGGGTTAAATGGGTTGGGGTAATTTTGCCAGAGCGCGGCGCGCTCTGGGTAGTCTTGAAGATGTAAATATGGATTTTGCGGTTGACCTTTCAGGTTCCCCAAGGTGCCCGTTTTATTGACTTCCGGTTTCGCCGTCAACAGAGGAAGTTTCACCTGAAGCTGAATATCAAAATTCAGATGAGCATCGTTGATATTTTGAGCGGTTAAGATATGTGTTGCCTCACCTACGGTCTTACCCTTCATTTTAATTGTAATATTCACTATATCACCGATTTCTCCAACCGAACCACCATCAAGGCTCAAAAACACCACGTCGTACCTGCCGTCTCCATTTTCTCCTGTAATACTTTTGCCAATTAAGTTACGCGTCCGATTTTCGACTGTGACTTCCACACCATTGCTTAATATACCATTCCCATTTGTTACAACCCCCGATACTGCCAAAATTGGAACGGCATTGCTATTAATTGCGGATAAAATTATGAGGAATATTACGGAGATTAATACACATCGGCATAAATACCTCAACAATTTCGTAATTCGTGATTCGTGTGGCGTGTTGCGTGTCTGGCTTGCCGGAATTGTTGGTAGATTTATGACGTGATGCATTAGTAATAAATTGATATTCTGTCCCATGTTTTGTCCTCTGAAACTTAGATTGCAACATAGAATTATAGCATAGTTTTGAGATATAGACAATGATTTTTTGAATTGTTTTAACAGTTTTCTTATGGTACAATTTATCTTGGCTTTGGGCATATTTCAGAAAATAGTTTATATTTCGGCGGATGGTAATGGGGCAAGATGGCTAATAGTTCTTTTCCTCCCACCTCTTTCCCCCCGCACGCGGGAGATGCTTGCCTCCTTGCTCTCTTGCCCATTTGCCATTGTGTCAACTAATTTTTGAAAAATTTGAACCATGCCGGAGGTATCATGGCAAATCTAACTGTTAAAGATTTAATTCTTGCCCCGAATCTGACTTCAGATGAAGTCAACAGCATTTTAAGTAAATACAATTTCACTGACTTAATTAAAGCTGACCGCAATTTGCAACGGCTTGCCGGTGAACCGCCGACGCGTCAACTATTCGCCAACATTGCGGAAGCTTTGTTACTCGCCATTTCCCAATCTCCCGACCCGGATGCCGCGTTGAATAATTTAGAAAGGTTCGCCAATGCGACTTTTGACCGCAAAATACTCTACACCTTTTTAAGAGACATTCCCGCTTTGATTGCTGTGTTAGTGACTGTATGCGGTTCCAGTCAATATCTTGCAGATACACTCATCAGAAATCCAGAATATTTTGAGTGGCTGATGGAGCCTGATATCATAAATCATCCGAAAGAACGCGACGTAATGTATAAAGAACTTTCTCAGATGGTAAACGGGCTGGCAGAGACGCACCGCCCCTACCCTTTAGATAAAAAACTTGATGCGATGCGGCGTTACAAGCGTCGGGAGACGTTGAGAATCGGACTGCGCGACCTGTTGGGAGATGCTGATGTGGAGACGACAACTCTGGAACTTTCCAACCTCGCTGATGTGTCTTTGCAGATTGCCTGCGAATTAGCCGAGGCGGAGTTGACACCCAAATTAGGCGAACCACAGGCGTCGGAAGGCGGAAGGCGGAAGGCGGAAGGCGGAATGGGAATGGCAAGGGGGCAAGAGGGCAAGAAGGCAATAGGTGCTTGCCCTCTTGCCCTCTTGCCCCCTTGCCACTCTCCGAATTCCTCTACGCCGGACTGTAGCATTGAAAAAAGCACATTCGCGGTGATAGGGATGGGAAAATTGGGCGGTCGTGAATTGAATTTCAGTTCTGATATAGATGTCATGTTTGTGTATTCTTCCGAAGGAAAAACGAGCGCGGGGGTCGAGAACAGGGAATATTTCACCAAGATGAGCGAGTTTATTGTCACTGCTCTGAGCAAAATGACCGAGGAAGGTTATGTCTTCCGGGTGGATATTCGCCTGCGCCCTGAGAGCAGTGCAGGCAGCATTGTGCGCTCAGTGGATAGCTACGAAGCGTATTACGAAAGTTGGGGCGAAATTTGGGAACGACAGGCGTTGATTAAAGCGCGCCCGGTGGCTGGCGATAAAACATTGGGACAGGATTTTATCGCCATGATTGAGCCGTTCGTCTATCAGCGATACCTGGATTTGGAAACGATTGAGTTAATCCGGGAAGATATCCGCCAGACGAAAGCGCGCATTGAGCGACGCATTGGCGCGAAAACAGTGAAATCCCATGTCAAACTTGGAATGGGCAGCATCAGGGATATTGAGTTTATCGTCCAGTATCTGCAACTAATCAATGGTGGAAAGGATAAGGAACTCCGAGACCGAAATACTTTAAAGACTATTGCCCTGCTGTGTGCAAAAGGATACGTTGACGAGACTGAAAGCGCGCGCCTAAAGTCAGCGTATCGTTTTCTGCGCACGGTCGAACATCGACTTCAGATTCTTGCCGACCGGCAACTGCATATCCTCCCGACCAAACCTGATGAATTAAACAAATTGGCGAAGCGGATGGGATACCCTGTGGCGCAGACATTCTTGTCTGCGCATGCAATGCACACCAGCTACGTTCAAGAGATATTTCAGCAGATATTCCAGCCGCCACCTGAAGACGGCGTTTTAGGTCTGGAGTCGCTCATCGAATCCGACGATGAAGCCACCATAGCGGCCATCTTGAAACCATACAACTTCAGAGATGTCAAGGCGGCACGCCAGCGACTCAAGTTATTAGCCGATGGCCCAAGCAACATAAGATTTTCTGAGCGAACCCGCCACCTATTTTTAGATATTGTTCCCACGTTGCTTAATTATGTCGGCGAATCCCCCGACCCGGATATGGCATTAGATTATTTTGAGCGATTTATCAATGTCGTAGGCGCACGAGCATCTTACTACAAACTGTTTTCTGAGAATCCACAGATAATTGAATTGCTGGTGAAACTCTGTGGCACAAGCAAATTTCTTACCGAGATTCTCATCCAGAACCCCGAATTACTGGATATCTTGACCAATCCTGAACTAATGTCTCGCCAGAAATCGCCACCGACTATGCGCGCTGAATTGGAAAATACATTAAAGCGGCACCGAGTCAATTCCTTTGAATCAATCAGAAGATATAAAAACGGCGAAGTGCTCCGGATTGGCATCCGAGATATTTTGGGCAGCGCGCCTTTCGTGAACCGAACTTTGAGCGAGACAACAGAGGATTTGTCTCATCTCGCGGAGGTTATTCTTCAGCAAGCCTACGAAATTGTCGACGCCGACCTTCGGCAAGAGTGGGGCTCACCATTGGATTGTCGATTGTCGATTGCCGATTGTCGATTGAAAAGTAGGGGCGGTGCGTCCCTGCCAGCCCTCAATCAACAATCAACAATCAACAATCATCAATCAAAAGAGGTCGCTTTCGCAATCATCGGCATGGGAAAGCTCGCCGGGCGCGAGTTGAATTACAATTCCGACCTCGACTTGATATTCGCGTATTCCGTCGATGGCACAACTACGATGGGAAAATCGAATTACGATTACTTCACCAAATTAGGGCAAGAATTGGTGACGCGAATGACGAATGCGCGCGGAGGTGGGCCGGTCTATGAGTTGGATTTGCGTTTACGACCATTCGGGAAAGCTGGCTCAATCGCCCTTTCGCTTCAGGGCTATCAAGATTACTATGACAAACACGCCGAAGTATGGGAGCGTCAGGCGCTCATAAAATCCCGCCCGGTGGCCGGAGATGTAAACTTTGGCGAACAATTCATCCGCATCGCCCACGCCTTTGCGTACAGCCAGCCTTTGACATCTGAGCAGATGGCAGAGATTGTCCACACCCGTGAACGCAAAGAGGACAAAGCAGGGAAAATCGGCTCCCGTACCAGCGATGTAAAAATCGGCTACGGTGGACTGGCAGACATCGAATTTGCCGTGCAGGCGCTTCAATTAGTCAAGGGTTGTCACAACCCTGATGTCAGGTCACCAAACACGCTATTGGCATTAGAACAACTCCGAGACGCCGGCGCGCTCTCTGCCGAACAATGTCAGCAATTGTCCAAACTATATCAATTCTTGCGCCTGGTCGAAAATCGGCTCCGCATCGTCCATGACCGTCCGTTCAGCGCCCTTCCGACCGCAACGTATGAATTGGAAAAACTCGCTAAACGATTGGGTTATGTGGATAATAACCTTCCCGCCGCGCAGAAATTTATGCAGGCTTACCAGGATTGTACGTTCCAGGCACGTCGGATTTTTAATGAATTGCTGCAGCAACCTTAATAAAAGCGTCTACATCAATGAAACGGAAGAACCACATGAAGTAACCGTAATAATGCCAATTTTATCGCAAAAACATAGAGGAGGAACAAATGGCAAACGAGCAATATGGCAAAAAGCTATCAACCATTTTCAACAACGACATCAACAATATCCTGTGCGCTAGTTCAGGCAAAGACATAACAGTCGCAGAATACAAGCATGCTGTGGAATGCCTTCTTTTAACGAAACCCGGAGTCCTTGCTCAAAACGTGGGCATGCCCGACCCGGTAATCTATCGTACCACAGTCGCTACCACGTGGGACAAGTATCACGCTGAAGTAACCCAAGCGATTTGGCCTGGCCTGCCGGAGGAACAGGCCCGCGTTCAGAGCGATGCGGTGCGCAAACTTTTTGATTTTGGAACAGACCCATTAGCATTAACCATCGAAGTATGTCGCGAGCACGGGGTTTACATCGTGGCAAGTTATCGGATGAACGCCGAGGATTTCTACCATGGTGAACTTGATTTATTTGATTTTGGTCGCGCGCACAAGGATTGGGCAATCCCTGGCGCCCATTGCCTTGACCCGGCCATACCTGAAGTATACCAGCACCGCATGGATATTTTCAACGAAGTCGCCACGAACTACGATATTGATGGCATTGAGTTTGATTTCATGCGCTGGTGGAACATGGTATCTAACCCGCGCGAGAATCATCAGGTGTTGACGAGCATGGTGCGCGACACTCGCGAAACACTTGACGAAATAGCCAAGCCGAAAGGTAGAAAGCACTTGCTTTTGGGCGTTCGTGTACGGCCATCATTGACGGAGACATTGACCGGCTTCTACCCTAACCCTTCGTGCCAGGACGCCGGTTTGGATGTCAAGGCCTGGATTGAAAAAGGCTATGTTGATTACGTTTGCCCCTCTTTTTTCTGGCCACGTTGGCCGGGCCTGCCCAATACCGCCGAATTTGTTGAGTTAGCCCAAAATACCAATGTTGGCATCTATCCCACAGTTTTTCCGATTCCCACATGGCTTGAGGAAGAAGGTCCCATAGAAATAGCTGACAGAGACAGGTTGATGCGATACAAAAATGAATTTTGTGAAGTTGCCCTAAAGTGCTACGCCGACGGCGCAGATGGAATCAGCACTTATAATTGGACTCCACATCACCAGCCGGGTATGGTAAAAAATCCTGTCAGGGAATCATGGGGGCTTGGTGCCAAGAAAGTTCAGATGTATATCCACACCATACTGGGTGACAAAAAGGCGCTCTTCCACTATCTGAAACAGCCAAACGCGCTGCCATCATAGCTAACGTTTAAGTTAAAATTTAGGTTCTAATCTGGCAAAAGAAAAGGAGAATGTGATGTTTTATAAACCTCAAATTCTTTTCTTTTTGTTCAAACTTTTTCTACTTCCTCTTATTTCTTTTGTTCAAACTTTAATTCCTCAGTGTTTCTTTTGCTCAAAGCAAAAAAAGAAAAGTTTGGAAGAAAAGTTTGGTTACAGCCTACTCTAAAAATAAAAAGGGGATTGCACCCTTGTTTTTCAATTCCAGGGTTACAATCCCTTTTTGCTAGTGAGTAAAAAAAGATTTTGTCATCCACTTATAGAGTACAACTACTTAGTCGTTACACCTATTCATGGAAACTACCTAAGCACTCCAGGTGTTACCTCTATCAGCACTTGAACCGGCGCCGCCACCACCTTCGGGCTCAATAATTTCCAGGCTGGTTCTTTTGGCGCCTTTAGCGGCGGAAGCAGCGCTGACGATAGTTCGCATCGCGTTGATAATCCGGCCATTTCTGCCTATTACTTTACCCATATCATCCTGTGAAACTCTGATTTCCAAAATGAGGCTATCTGTACCCTCTACTTCGGTAATCTCAACTTGTTCTGGAGAATCCACGACGGATTTTACCATTTGTTCTGTTAAATCTTTCACTTCTTATCCCCTTTCTTATTTTCAATTATTTTAATTTTCGTTGCTGCCTACGGATAACAAAAGCAATTTCCTCCAGTTTAAGAAATAAACCAGTCCTCATAGTTAGCGTAAAAACATCTACTAAAAAATCTACATTTCCTTATGAGAATAGGTCAGCAATGTATTTATCTCAGAATATCGCTTTGGGTTGCACCAGCGTTCCTCTGATATTTCACCCTATATTCCACGTTTTCACTTCCACCTTCCCCTTTCTACGCGTTCATGACGAGCTTTGCGATTCCGCTTGTTCGTCTTGTTCCCTGACCGTCCAAACTTTTTCTCTTCCAAATGGAAAAAAATAAAATCATCCCTATCGCGCGAAGGTGAAACTTTACACCTTCACAAAACCACCAGGTGGTCAGGTTAAGGGGAATAATCTCGCTTCACTGAATCTCTGCACGACTAAAGTCGGCAGGTTCTTAGACCCAAACGCCTCTACTGGACTCTCGCAAGACAACCAAAGTTCATGAAGCAACTTTGACCGAATTACTACAGCATCCCAGTCCTTAGCGCCGGGTGTTCCCCGCTTAGCGGAGGACAACAGAACTTCGCAGGCGAACCACTCGGTCGAGAGCTTTTGCCCTCGCGAAAAAGCGGGTGCTTTTTCTTCGCAGTTTAGTTCAAGAGAGCATCGCCTGCCAGGTCTGATTCCGGACCGCAACCTTTCAGTTATGCTCTGTTTCGTTGCCCTTGTGCTCGTTAATGCAGTTTCTAATAGTAGTGTTGCTGAGTCCAACGGCAACAAAAATTTATACCATGTGTTATTCAGAATGTCACGAAAAAATTTATTTCGTGCCAGATGTCTTGTTTTTTTGACAGTCGATATGTTTGTTTTTGGGATAGTCGATTATCCAAAAAACAAGAAATGGTCAAAAAACAAAAAGATTAAAAAATTCGTCAACTTCGCGACTATAATTTTTTAATTCCTATTATTTCTTTTAATCAAACCTTTCATCTTCCTATTATTTCTTTTGATCAAACTTTTCAATCTTCCTATTATTTCTTTTGATCAAACTTTTTAATCTTCCTATTATTTCTTTTGATCAAACTTTTCTTTCTTAAAGAAAAGTTTGGAAGAAAAGTTTGGAAGAAAAGTTTGGAAGAAAAGTTTGGTTTAACTGACACGAAATCCAATTCATCCTCACGCTTGGTTTCGTACACTTCGCTGGTTTCGATACGTCGCTTCGCTCCTACTCAACCCGGCGGAAAACAGAGGCTTTCTTGGAGGTTTTGGTAAAGAAAGCTATTTTGAAATAGCTCACTACTTCTCCGAAAACAGGGTAATGTTTGCCTCATTTCAACTTGAGAATTTCGTTGGTGATTTTTCTGACATATTCCTCTTCCAAAAGCTCTCAAAACACGAATTCTTATGAACTAACACAAAAATTCGCAAATTTAAAAGATTCAGTGGATTCCGATTCTCAGGAACCACTACCTCTCTACAAGTGGATACTCACTATGGAAATACTTTCAAGCCATCGTGCTTTAGATATTATTTGAATATCCATTTATGTGTATTCGAAATCGATGGCTTCTATAATCATACCATAGATGGAACAGAAAATCAAGTCTTTTTTTAAATCTCCCAGAAATTTTTAGCATTTTCGTGATTTACCCCAGTAATGTCCGGTATAGTTTTTGCGTTAAAGAAATTTTCTATTTGAAAAGAGAGGGAAAGGGTTATATACTTTTCGCCGAAGAAGTTTTATAAAGAGAAGTTGTCATGGAACAATCCCCTGCTTCTACATCATTTCCATTGTTGTGTTCTGCTGCACTGTACTGCCAACACACACGGATAAAAAATTGATTTTTCCAATCCGTGTTTATCAGTGGTTATCCGTGTCCTAAAAGGGGGTTAAGAACTTCTGCCAACGTGTACTAGTATCTGACAAAATCAAGCAATTTTTGGGGGAGAGAAATTATGATTGACATCAATACTTTCATCGGACATTGGCCATTTCGTCGATTACCGGCGACAATACCGAATGAGTTATGGGACCTGCTACAGGTTCATGGAATTGAACGCGCATTGGTGTCGCCCATCGAGGGGATTTTTTACGAGGAACCTCAGATCGCCAATGAGATGTTGGCATCTCAATTGGATGGTAGGCCTGAATTACGACAAGTTGCAGTGTTAAATCCAACGCTTGCCAATTGGGAACGGAGCCTGCGGCAATGTTGTGAAAAATATCACATCGCCGCGGTAAAACTGCATCCCAATTATCATACACATCGTCTCGAAGATTCACCTGCGCGTGATTTGCTGTCCGCTGTCGGCGAAGCGGGATTGCCGGTGATTATCCAATTGCGGGTGAATGATACTCGCAGTCACCATCAGTTGATGCAAGTACCCGATGTTCCCGTCGCTGATGTTATCGCCGCCGCCGAAAAAATGCAGCAGGTCAATATCGTGTTAGGTGGGATTAAATGGGGGGAAGCACAGGGCAACGCCGCCAAAATCACCGCGCTGCCCAATCTGTGGCTGGATATTTCGCAGATGGAGACAATGGACGGTCTTCGACGGATGATTGATGCTTGTGGAACAGAAAAATTGCTGTTTGGCACGCACGCGCCGTTTTTCTATGTTCGTTCAGCGATTATTAAGTTGGATGAAGCTCAACTGTCCGCTGAAGAACGCGAGTGCATTACCAAACAGAATATTAAAAGAATTTTAGGTTTTTGAAAACGAATAAAAGTCTGAAGACTGAAACCATGTTAGGCGGCGTAAGCAAACTTTTCTTTAAGAAAGAAAAGTTTTTATCTTCCAATTATTTCTTTTTGTCAACTTTTTCTTTCTTAAAGAAAAAGTTGGAAGAAAAGTTCCATCATAAGAAATAATTGGAATAAAAAGTAAGTTGTCCCAAGATTGCATTAAAGATTACAACTACCATAAGAACAACTCAGTATCAACCTCGTCATAATTCTTAAGGGCTGATGATGGGAGAAGATTGCCGGTCCCAAGGGCATCAACAGAAATGCCATCTCGGATAAGGATGCGAAAGAGTTCCTTATCGTCCTTCACTAAAACAGCATCTAAATCGATAACCTGGCCGTCCTCCTTCAGAATGTCTAACAGTTCAGCGGATGACAGACACAAACTTCCCTCATCGTTTAATCGCCTGGTCAGGCTCCCGCCATAGCAGCCCGTTGCGTCAATGTCTGAGATTACCCATTGGCTGGGTTGGTAGTGTTTCGCCAGAAACTCGACTATCAGGGCAACACGGTCTTCTAATTTTTCCATCTCGTCGTTGCGTAGGGTAACAGCCCATTTGTCAGGATTCATCGTATCTCCTCTTTTCAAATTCATAAATCCATGAATTCATAAATTCATAAACTCAACAACTTAACAAGGAAAACGCGGGGACGTACAACGAAAACCGATAACGCTGCTCCTGTACGCGGGGAGGAACCAGTAGCGGTAGGCGACCCGTAAATGGTCTGGATTGAGGAGCCACGAGCCCCCACGTAACACACGCCATTTGCCGCTTGACGGACCTTGAGGATTGCGAGCAGGGCTGTTTTGGTAGTAGTTTTCATCATACCAATCCGCGCACCACTCCGATACGTTCCCCACCATGTCCATGACACCATAAGGAGAAGCCCCCTGCGGGTAATTGCCCACAGGGGTTGTCTTTTGTGGTCCCGTTTGGGAGTTATTGCACTTGTTAGCGTCCCATTTATTGCCCCATGGCCAAATCCTGCCACCTGTTCCACGCGCTGCTTTCTCCCACTGCGCTTCCGTCGGCAGTTCAACTCCAGCCCATTGACAATATGCGACAGCATCATTCCATGTCACATTTACAATGGGATGTTCGGCCTGCCAACCCCAAGAGGGTTCTTCGGGCATCTGACGTTTTGTTTCCTGACAGAATTTGCGGTATTGCGCGACGGTGACTTCGTATTTGTAAATCCAGTAACCGTCAAGATAGACTCGGTGTTGAGGCTTTTCGTCGTCGACCAAAGAACGTTTCCTATCTGGGAACTGCCGTAGCAGTATGTCGATTTGCTCATCGGATGTGCCCATAATAAACTCGCCTTCGGGGATATAAATCATCTCTGCGCCGTCTTTCGGGTTTCGCCCTTCCTTTTTCTCCACTACCTGTTCCTCGTCTTGCTCTACGATTTTCAGTTCAGTCTGTTTCAATTCCTCACCTTGTTCGGGGGCAACGGAGATAACGTCTACTTTTTGTTCAGTATCAGCTTGTTCATCTTTTATACCTTGAGCTTCAGCGTATGCCGCCAGAATCTCCGTTGCGGCATTCGAAACTCGTTTACTATCGTCTTCGGTCAGGCCTTTCAGAGATTCTTGTGCTGCCAGCGCTAAACCCTTATCGCTGCCACGCAGTAGACGGTCTAATTCGCGCACCGCACCCTCGCGTACCGCAGCAAGGGGATTCTCAATAGCCTGCTGCAACTCGCGCGGCAGTTCGACAGGCTCCACGACCGGATGTGGGTTCTGTGCAATAACGATTTCTCCTTGTTGCTTGTAAGTCCATTTGCCCGGCGTTTGCTTGGGCGTTTCGTTCACCACCCGTTCATGCACGTACTCATACAGTTCGTCAATGGTAATCCGCCCATCGGCGTTTTTATCCGCCGCGCCGGTCCGAAGACCCTGGATTAGATAACGGGTAAAAACCGAATTTTCAGCCTGGCCACTTACCTCATCACCCTCCCAGGCGTACTGAGTTGTATCAGCCGCGGTCAGCACTACCTTTCCGAAGCCGTTACCTTCAAACGCGGCTGCTGTACCCACGCTTGCGCCTGGCGCTCCTCTCGCACCACGGGCAAAGGCGCCGCTGTGACAGCAGTCGAGAATCAATACCTGCCGCCGCGAAAGGCTGTTATCCATTTCTTGGGTGATGAAAACAGCCGGGATAGCTGTCGCTCTCAGCAAGTCGCGTTCGGTATCCTTTATCGCCAGGTACAGATTTCCCTGGTCATCTTTAACACCGTGACCGGCGAAGTATAGCAGTAGCAAATCCTCACGCGTTTTCCCTGCGAAGAAACGTCCAATCGCCCGGCGGATAAGATCATTTGGCTGGTTGATAAGCGGCGTCACTTCATCAAAACCGCCAATTTCTACATCTCGCAAAACTTCAGCCAGCGCGTTGACATCCGCGTCAGGCGTTCTCAGCCTTGCGAGGTTTGTGTCTTCGTATTCGCTGTTGCCAATTAACAGCGCGAGTTTTCGACTCATTATCCCACCTCCGATAACAAACAGGCAGGCTTTTTACCTCAACCATACGTATCAACTTAACGTTAATTCCGCAGATATAATATTGTTCCTCCCCCTTGACGGGGGAGGTTAGGTGGGGGTGATATGAAGGTTTAGCATCAAAGTCCAAATTTAAGCTCACCCCACCCCTCACCCTCCCCTAGCCCCCTGGTAAGGGGAATTATGGAAAATTTGCTTTTTACCTCACCCCAACCCAAAGTTTCAGTTGCGTTCATTTTACCCCGTCAGAGCCCCGGTCAGCATATCCACTAATTTCTTCAACTTTGATGGAGACATCGTTTTGGGGGAATACTCCACTTCCAGTGAACGGTCACCGACCTGCGTTTTGATCTTTACTGTTCGATTTTCTCCACGCATCAACCAGGCTTGCAAGAAATCGATTAACTTAGGAATGACCACCGGCAAGACCACCACTGCTAACGCGCCCAGAGTTACTGCATCCCCCATTGCGCCCTCCGGCGTTGTTTTCTCGCTTACCAACTCAACCGCTTCAACCTCCAGTTCCCGCATTTCATCTCGCAATTGCCGTGTGAGGCGGTCGAGTTCTTCCTCATCGGCGTTTTCACCGACATCAAGATGCAAATTCATTTTTACCAAATCTCTCATAGTGGTCTACCTTTCATCGTTAATGTAACAAAAGTTTCCAATCTTGAACGATATAGCCAATCGTAAGGTGGGGCGATGCCCCATACGCGTCAAGTTAAGCGAGTTTATCAGTTCCCCTCCCTTGACGGGAGGGGCTAGGGGAGGGTGAACGGAAAGCAGGCGCCACAGTTTCACCCCCACCTACGCCTCCCCCGTCAAGGGGGAGGAATTGAGAATTTTGGTGGGCGATGCCCCATACGGGGCTGGTTTTGCCGTTCTAAGTTTTCTTCAGTTTCCCCCAAACAGTTGCAATCTTACCTTTTGGCTCTACAGCAGTGAACCCCTTCATCGTTTTCTGAACTTCCTCTTCTGTCAATCCCCTGTTGTAGATTCCGACCTCGTCGATGATGCCATCGAAGCGATTGCTCGTTCCAGCTTTGTTTGCGCCAATGGTGAGGACATCACTGGTTACCGCTATGGGAGCCGTTGCGCCAAGTTCGTTGGAAAGTTTCCCGTCGATATAGATTTTTATGGATTTTCCATCGTAGGCGCCTGCGGCGTGGTACCAGGTTTCATCTTTTACTGTAACTTTAGAGTACACCGTCCCTGGTCCCTTCATCCTGAAGGCAATACTGGGTTTATTTGGATTTACACCGTCTCCTGTATCAAGAAACAGCAGATATGCCTCATTGATTGGAATTTTACTGACAATCATCGGCCACTGTCGCGGTTCGCCATGCACAATACCGCCTTTGTTCCACTTGACCCATGCCACGATGCTTAATTCTTTTGTGACATTAAGCGCGTCGTGATTTGCGATTGTGATGACCTGCCCTTTCTTGCCATCGAAATGCGCGCCAGAACCAAATTTACCATCGACTCTGGTTGCGCCAAGGTCGAACGTTCCATCGTGACCGTGTCCAGAAACGTCAATGGCGTCTTTATCGCCTTTGTCAAATGTCCATAAAGCGATGATGTCCTTATCCTGGATAACTGCACTACTTTGTAGAGCAAGCAAAACAATGAGATATGCTCCCAAAATTAAGGAATATTTTATTGCGGTTTTCATTTTTTCTCCCTCCCCCGATTGAAAGGCGAAAGGCGAAAAGCGAAAGTTGACCGTGAAAAAACACGAAATAACACGAAAAACACGAAAGATAAGAACCCAGTCTTTTTTCGTGTAAACCTTCGTAGTAAGTTCCAAAAAACATTGTAACCTTTTCCTACGTCGTTTTTTCTCACCGCAGAGGTCGCAGAGGAGGCGCAGAGAACGCAGAGAAAAGATTATCTCTGTGTCCTCTGCGTCTTCTCTGTGTTCTCTGCGGTTTAAAAAGTAAAAAAACTTTTTTGGAAGTTACTGTGGCCTTTCCTTTCGTGAATTTCGTGGTAACTTTCCATCCCTTCCTTCCCTTTCCCGCCTTCCTTCCTTTTTCTTTTTCGTTTTCAAAAAATTGTGAAAATGGTAGTTTTCAATATTAAAGTTTACCTTTTTTGAGCGTGCGTAATTGTAGTAACGACTTCAGTCGTTCACTTGTACGCAGGAAAAACGAATGAATTCGTTACTACAAAAGCGCAAATTAGTAAGTTCCAAAAGATATTGTCAACTTTGAGGTATTTTCACCCTCCCCCACCTCACCCCCGGCCCCTCTCCTACAAGGAGAGGGGAGAAAGAGGGAGGGGAGTCAGTGTTCCTCCCCCTTGATGGGGGAGGTTAGGTGGGGGTGCTCAGAAGGGGACAAAATGTACAATCTTTTTTAGAACTTGCTGAAACCGATTCTTTAGCTTTTCTATTGCATAAATAATAGCCGCTGATTTAGTAGTTTACGAAGTAAACTGCTGAGCGAAGCGAACAGAAATCGCTGATAAAAAATACTCAAATCAGCGTACTCTGAAAATCAGCGGCTATAAGTACCTATGGATAAAACCAAATTCATAATTACCTAAGCTTTCCCGCTACATTCTGCTTCCATCAAATTGCAAAAATCCACAACTCGATTGATACTTTGCTGAACTAACTTTTGTATGTCGCCATTTTCCTTTTGGGCCCATTCCTTTCGTTCAGGAATCCACTTTCGTTCGAGATAACTCATCTGTTCTCTACAATTTGGGTCATCAGTACCGCTGACGTCTTCGGCACCTTTGACGAAATAGTCTATCACACCCAACAGCCCATATTTCAGATTTAAGTCAAAATGCTGTTTTTCCTCGGATAGCATCTGATAAAGTGTTTTATTGCGTTCTTGTCGTTTAGCGCCGATATCGCGCCCGGATTCCGTCAGCAAATCATCGACGAAGCTATACTTTGTATCAATCCACCTCGGCAAATTATCCACGTAAGCGCTCAAATCAAAGCCGCCGCGCTGAATCGCGCCGTAGGAGTGAATATGAACATTCCTGTAAAATGCGGTATAACCAACATTGGCGTCCATGGTATCGGCATCGTACAGGATGCGGCTTTCAACTTTGCCGTAGAGTTCATCGTACTGTTCAGGTGTGAGCTTAGGTGGTCTTACGTGAGCGCGGATGATAGAACTCACAGCGTCATTGAAATCATCAGGTAAGCCATAACTTTCCAGGAGTTTTTTAGCAATAAATGCGCCGGATACACTATGGACGGTACCTTGCTGATTATTCTCGCTATACAACTTGGTGACGATATTGCTCTTGTTCGGATTGGGTAGAAGCGTCTCATTCACCCAAAATCCATATTCATCTAAAACTCGATTACCCTTCTCATCAGCAAGAATCTTGCCATCGTATTTTTTGGTGATGTCATGCAATGTTGCAGCAAAGGCTAATTGAGTTAAATCAGCGCCTTCTTTGCGTCCTAATTCTAAGCACATATCTCTCACCCGCAAAGTGTGATTGAGAGTGTAATGCCGCCACTGAAATCCCACCCGGTTGTGGTCCCAAAGTGAAAAAGTCTCAACGGTTAAATCCTCAAGTTCCTTTAAAATTGGTTGATAATCCATATCTTCTCCTTGACAATTCTCAATGAAGTCTAATACTTACTTTTCCCCCTTGACCATTTTGCCCTCTTGCCATTTTGCCCCTCAAAATTCAGTAAATTTACGACGTTTTAGCCCTTCCAGGTCAAGAGTTCCAGTTTTTGGGTCGAGTCTAATCTCCCAACGTTCCATTGTAAGAAAACCAATGATAGCATCCAGTTCATGACCGTCGGCTTTACCTAATTCATCCACCGGCACTGCATCTGTGTCGAATGCCAAACCCTCTATTTTTCCATCAATGAGATAAAATTCTCGGACCTCAATGGTTCTACCGCCAGGTGCCACATGGATGGGCGCAGCCAGAGGCTTTTTTACAGCATTCGCAAGGAGGGGCTGCTTTACATAAGTAAACAAGGTCCCGGTGTCAAACAAAGCCACAGCCGTTTGTTCCTCAATCTCGATTTTTTTGATTAGTCTTCCCAAAATTTTCCCCCCTTTTTACGGAATTCGGATTTCGGATTTCGGAATGCGGAATTATTTCACTCATCACGTTTCACGAATCCAAATCTTTTCCAACAATCCGACGATATGCCTCCAAATATTTTTCGCTGGTTTTTCTGATAACTTCCTCTGGCAGTTGAGGTACAGGTGGCTGTTTGTTCCAGCCAATAGCCTCAAGGTAATCACGGACATATTGTTTATCAAAACTCTTCTGGGGACGTCCTGGTGCGTAATCATCCATCGGCCAGAAACGGGAGGAATCAGGCGTCAACATTTCATCTATCACCAGCAATTTTCCATTCCACAATCCAAATTCAAATTTCGTATCAGAGAGAATTAAACCTTGCGATTCTGCCTTTTGGGAAGCGGATGTAAAAATAGCAATGCTACATTCGATTAACTGCTTCGCTAAATCCTTGCCAATCAAATTCTCCATCTGTGCAATCGTAATGTTCTCGTCATGTCCAGAATCCGCTTTTGTCGCGGGGGTAAAAATTATTTCCGGCAGCTTTTCAGATTCTCGCAATCCCGCTGGCAGTTTTACACCGCATACCTGTCCACTCCCCTGATATTCCTTCCAGGCCGAGCCGGCTAAGTAACCGCGGACCACGCATTCGATATCTATCCTCTCTGCTTTTCTCACGAGCATAAAACGTCCGCGGATATCAGTGTCAGCGTATTGAGTGAGATTTGAGGGCAAATCCGCAACATCAGTGCTGATGAGATGATTATCAACAATAGGACGAGTATAATTGAACCAAAAGGCTGAAAGTGCTGTAAGCACCTTGCCTTTGTAAGGAATACCATTGGGCAATACATAATCGAAAGCTGAAAGTCTATCCGTGGCTATAAATAGTAATTGGTCGCCTAAATCATATATGTCTCGTACCTTGCCTTTTCTAAAGAGTTTTACATTTTTCAACTCGGTTACCATGATTACATCTTGGGACATTGTTTTCTCCTTGCAGAAATAGAAACCCAGTTTTCTGAAAAAACTGGGTTTTTGAGAATCACTGATTGATAGCCGATAAAATTATAATAGTTATTACCGCAGCAGCCACTATAAAAATAAATTTTACCAATAACTTCATACGTTTTTCTCGTCTTCGGAGCACTTCTATACTTGGCGCATCTCGCATCTAAGATTATACCCTCCTTGTTTAATTTGGCTTTCCTGGAAAGTCTTAGCTTGACTTTGGTAGATTTCACTGTCTTCTTCGGAAAGGGCTTTATATCTGTTTAGAAACCCGTTTTCTTAGAGAAAACGGGTTTCTTACAACCATTATTTAAACAGCGTATTCTGCACGACGAACGACGCAAACACTAACGAGACCATCGACATCAGCTTGATGAGGATGTTCAGGGAAGGGCCTGACGTGTCCTTAAATGGGTCGCCAACGGTATCTCCAACAACTCCTGCTTTATGTGCGTTAGAACCTTTGCCGCCCAGATTACCCTTTTCGATATATTTCTTGGCATTATCCCATGCTCCGCCTGCGTTAGCCATCATGATAGCCACCGCAAAGCCGGAAATCGTTACGCCAACTAATAAGCCCGTGACTCCTTCTACTCCGAAAAACATGCCAACGATGATGGGCGCCACAATTGCCAGAAGTGAAGGCAAAATCATCTCTTTCTGCGCCGCGCTGGTGCTGATGCGCACGCAACTGGCGTAATCTGGCTTATCTTTGCCATCCATCAAACTTAGTTCCCTAAATTGTCTGCGCACTTCTCGAACAATGCTACCCGCGGCGCGCCCGACCGCCTGCATCGTCATTGAGCAGAACAAAAACGGCAGCATTGCGCCGATAAACAGCCCGACGAGAACCGTCGGATTCTCAAGAGAGATGCGGAAATAATTGTCCAAAAAGGACAATGCGAGTGGCTTCAACTCTTTTACTCTCTCCAGCATATTGAAAACCTCAAACTTTTGTAATGCCGTTGAAGCATCGAAATTACTCATAACCGCGTTGAATTTCTCGCTGGCGGACGCTTCAAGGCCAATCAACTGTTGCGGGTCGACTTTATCAAGAATTGCTTTTAAATCAACGCTTTTAAGTTGAACTAAGAATTTGAGTGCTTCCTCTTTGAAGGCGGAGATAAGAGCCAACGCTGTTAAAGCGGCTGAACCGATGGCAAATCCTTTGCCGGTAGCGGCTGTTGTATTGCCAAGCGAATCAAGAGCATCTGTACGTTCGCGAACTTCCGGCGGTAGGTGCGCCATCTCTGCGTTGCCGCCGGCGTTATCGGCGACGGGTCCATAAGAATCAGTCGCTAACGTAATTCCCAGAGTGCTTAACATACCGACTGCCGAGATGGCAACACCGTAAAGTCCCATATTGAAATCGATTTCGCTTCCTCCTCCCGCTTTCGCGCTAAACAAGAAGCTGAGTAAAATAGCGACAGCGACTGTGACGACAGGAATTGCCGTACTTAGCATACCAACTGATAATCCTTGAATAATCACCGTCGCAGGACCAGTTTCCGCTTGAGTAGCGATTGAACGAGTCGGCTTGTACTTATCGGAGGTGAAGAACTCGGTAAAGTAACCGATAATCAAGCCGGCGATAAGTCCTGTCATAACTGAACCCCAGATGCCGATATACTTACTGCCGAGTGTAACCCACACTATAACAAAGGCGCAAATGGCAATAATTCCAGCGCTGAAGTAGATACCAGTGCGCAAGGCTCTTAACAATACGGATTGTGAAGCTTCCTCGCCCGCGCGAACGAAAAATGTGCCCAAAATCGAGGCAACGACTCCGATCGCCGCCATCACCATTGGAACAGTGATACTTTCCAGCGCCAGGCCGAACTTGGCAAAAGCCGCTGCGCCTAATGCCATCGTAGCAACGATGGAGCCGACATAGGATTCATACAGGTCAGCGCCCATGCCAGCGACATCACCCACGTTATCACCGACGTTATCAGCAATGACAGCGGGGTTTCTTGGGTCATCTTCGGGGATTCCAGCTTCGACTTTGCCGACGAGGTCAGCGCCGACATCAGCAGCTTTGGTGAATATGCCGCCGCCAACACGAGCAAACAACGCTTGTGAACTTGCGCCCATGCCGAACGTCAACATCGTGCTGGTAATGGTTCTGATTTGTTCGCCTTCCTCCATGCCTTTGTAAAGAACATATTTCAGGAAGTAGAACCAAAGACTTAGGTCCAATAAGCCAAAACCAACCACCATCAATCCCATTACAGCACCGCCGGAGAACGCGATACGCAAACCGCTATTTAAGCTACTCCGCGCAGCATTTGCTGTTCGAGCATTTGATCGGGTCGCCATTTTCATGCCCAGGAAGCCGCATAGACCGGAGAATAACCCACCGGTCAGAAAAGCGAACGGTACAGGCGCGGCAAGATACTTTACCGACCTCCCTAATGGAAAGACCCAGGACATCAAGCCCAACAGCACAAACATAACCACAAAATAAATCGACACCACACCATACTGACGGCGTAAATAAGCGTCAGCACCCTCCCGAACCGCAGCGGCAATCCGCTTCATCTCATCGGTGCCCTCGCTGGTTCGGAGAATCTTCCAGGCTAAATAGATGGTGAACAGCAACGCTATAGTCGACCCAACAGGCGCTAACCAGGTCAAGTTGACTTTAGAAGTAGCCTCCGCTGCCATCACTGGAGAAGCAACCATGAATAAGCCGGCGATAGCACTCAGGATAAATATCCCCTTCTCCAATGTCGTTATGCCGGTTTTATTTTTTAACAATTTACCCTCCTTGTATCTGAATATTGAAACATGAAACGTGATGAGTGATAAATATAAAATCACACATCACGCATCACGTTTCACTAACTAATATCTGATTCGAAAATTATGATAACTCCCACTATAAGGTTGCTCTTTGATTTCGACACCATTTACGCGCGAGAGTTCAGGCCCTCTGCGTAAATGATGAACGAAAATCTCCAAATCGGATTTTGCCCCTTCTGCTACAACTTCGACCTGACCATTGCGCAGATTTCTCACATAACCTTTGATGCCAAGCATCATTGCTCGTGACTGGGCAAAATAGCGGAATCCCACTCCTTGTACCCATCCGCTTACTAATATGTGAAATTGTTTGTAATCCGATTTTGTTTCCATAGCCATAGTACACAAGTATTTGTTACCGAATTTCCATTTTACTGTCCTCTTTCAACTTTCTTGACTTTCCCATTTTGGTTGATAAATATGGTTAAATCTCCACCCAATTGGAACTTCAAAGGTTTATAGTAAATTTTCCAAAAACGTTTCTCTTTACTGGCAATGATTTGAAATTCACCAAGTTGATAACCAAGCAACATAGCTCGCTCATTTGCAATTTTCATAATCTGATATTCATTACCGGTTAAATGGTTGTCGTGTACTATATTAGTTTGATTCATTGGAGCCTCCTTGAATGCGAATTAAAACGAGGATATCAATGGTCCTTGAGAGATAATCGAAACAATCTCCTTCAGTAAAAACTGGTTCATCCATGTTGCCCATGTTCTCACCTCTGTTCGCTTCGCTCAACAGTTTACTTCGTAAACTGCCTATGGTTTCTTCAAAGGTTGGTAACTGCATGTGCTAAAGCCAGAGAATTTCGGTAACAGTCAGGTAGATTTCGAGTTGCTGGAACGTTTCCTTGAGCGTCTCCTTGTATTGGCGAAACCATGTTAAGTTTTCCTCAGTTCGGTCAGCATCAGCGATATATAAAATTGTCCAATCTTCGTAAACTTGCTCCCGTTCCCGCCACCAACCCAGAAAAGGAGAGGTAGGCAGCATACGGCAACCACCGAATTGGTCAATCAACACGCTTTGCACCGCGAAGATAGTTTCAGGCGGTACTGGGGCGCCATCATTGAATGCCATTGGCAGCAACAATTCAAACCGATATTTCGGGACAGGTTCATTCATGCCTGGATTTGCTCCTTTTCCGCGCACCATCGTGGTTTATACGCCCTGAGAGGAGTCGAAATGGAATGCCGCTTTTCTCCAAATCAGAAAGCAGCCAATCGGAGATAATGTAGATGTTGTTCGGACGGCAGGCGACTTCTCCATGTGTCACCAAAAAGTATAAGCCTCTAATGGCATCTTCCCTGGATTCAAATTGAACACGGGGCATTTTCGTTCCTCCTTTGTAGCAGTTTGATATATAAAAATCTAAAAAATTATACAGGATTCAAACTAAAGCAACGGTGCTGGTTTTATAATCTAACCAACACCGCAGCTTTAGCTTCCGGTTTTAAACCGGTGGGTTATTAAATAGGTATCAAGACGCGAAACTTCTCACAGCGTATGTACAGACGCCGCGCTGGCGAATGTGGTTCTTCGTTCTCTTGTAAAGTGAATTGGTCTGGTAAATCCTTCACCTGTGGGGCCTGCGATGGTCATGGCGAGGAAGCCTTCGCCTTCGAGGCCTTCAGAGGCGTAGGACGGCGCGTTGACAACGAAGACTGTGGTGCCAATGGCTCTTGCGTATTTAGTGATATTGTCGATATTTTTGGAATGGATAATTGCCGTATGTCTATTGCCTCCTTCAGTCTTTACGGCTAATTGCACTGCGCCATCAAAAGTTTTCACGCGCACAACTGGCAAAATGGGCATCAGGAACTCTTCCTTCACAAAAATATGGTCGGCTGATGTTTCCGCAAGAATCATCAGGACGCCTGTGTTCGCCTTGATTCCAGCATCTGCCAGAATAACTGACGCATCCTTGCCAACGTAATCTTTGTTCATACCACCATCTTTCACCAACAAAGCTTCGATTTTCTTCAATTCGACATTGGTCACAAATTGCCCGCCGTTTTTCTCTAATTCATCCATTAAGCTATTCGCAACCTCTTCAAGGACAAATACAGCTTTTTCGCCGATACAGAGAATATTGTTATCGAAGCTTGACCCGGCGATGATGTCACGACCTGCTTTTGGAATATCCGCAGTCTCATCAACGATTACAGGTGGGTTACCTGGACCAGCGGCGATGGCTTTTTTGCCGGTGGACAGCGCCGCTTTGACAACGCTACCTCCGCCTGTTGCGACAATCATCTTAACCTTTGGATGTTCCATAATCTGTTTAGCCGTGCGCAAAGTCGGTTCCGCTACACAGGTCTGCAAATTCGCCGGACCGCCCGCTTCAACAATCGCCTCATTGAGAAGCGTCATCGTCTTCTGGGTAGATTTTTTGGCTCCAGGATGCGGACTATAGATGACGGTGTTTCCAGCCGCAATCATGATTATGCTGTTATTGATAACCGTCGAGGTAGGATTTGTGATAGGTGTTATGGCGTTGATAACGCCATACGGAGCATGTTCAATGAGTAACAGCCCGTTACTTCCAGAAATCGCTTCTGAGGAAAGATCTTCGACACCCGGCGAAAGGTTCGCCGCGCCTTCATTTTTCATCACTTTATGCTCAACGCGCCCTATTTTTGTCTCGTCAACAGCCATTTCAGCGAGCATCCGAGAATTCTTCAGGGACACCTGTCGAATGGCATCAATAATTTCTTTCCGTTTTTCAAGGTTAAATTCCATAAGCCGTTTTTGCGCTTCTTCTGCTGCATCAAGAGCAGCATCTACATCCGCGAAAATTCCATTCCCCATACCGGCTGCAGTTGGAACTACCCCTGGTGTGATAGCGCCTTCTTCACGCAGGTTCTTGACTACCTGCTCTACAATCTGCCTAATTCTATCTTGTTCTACTTCTGCCATTTATTCCTCCTTTGATTGATGATTGATGATTGTTGATTGATGATTGTTGATTCAATCGACAATCAACAATCGACAATCAACAATCTAATTAGTGATAACACAAGAATTCCATTGATTATCCAAATATGGTTGAAGTTACTCGCCGCGAGTGGGCAATATACTTTCAATTTCGTTGTGAGGACGTGGAATTACGTGTGCGGATAGCAGTTCTCCGACTGTCCGCGCTACTTCGGCGCCAGCGTCAGTCGCGGCCTGGACAGCTCCGACGTCGCCACGAACCATTACGGTCACCAACCCACCGCCGATTTGGACTTTACCTATCAGGGTTACATTAGCAGCCTTGACCATAGCGTCAGCAGCCGAAATTGAACCAATTAACCCTCTGGTTTCTATCATTCCTAATGCTTCACCAACAGCCATCTATTGTTTCACCTCCCTGCGTTTTTTTCGTGATTACTCTGGAGTAGTTACCGAAACTTAGCGGCATTAGATTTGCTTCTTTTGGCCTTTTGGCCATTGAACAATATCAGAAGCCGCTTTGTGAGCAACTTACTCCACGCCATAAATGACACAATCTCAAAACAACAACTTCTTGATAATAACCTCCCTAAAGATTTTTATAAAATTTATTGAGCGAACAGAGAAACATGACCAATTATTCTATGATGACTTCTCCTGTACGAAAGTCGATATTAACGGATTTGCCTTCCAATAATCTGATACCAAGCAAGGCTTCGTCAGAATAGGTGAGAATTACATCCACCATTCTGAGTTCGCCGTCCCAATTTATATGTGCAGCATAGGAGGGTTCCAACTTCAAAGTTCCATCAGATAATTCTGTTTCCACTAAATCCCACAATTCTAAACCTAATGTGATACCAATTTCTATTGGTAGACATAAATCGACATTAAAGCCTGTATCCAGAAGAGCAGTGATAACGGTCTGACTGCGATTACCGAATACTTCAACCTCCACATACGGACTATGGTCAATAATAACTCCTATTATCATTTTAACACCTTCTATCTATAGTCGAGCATAGGCTCTGGCGCCAACTCGTATGAGAAAAAATATCTTATCAGGATATTTTTCTCTTGCTTTTTGGCCTGCTTCAATTCCTGAATTGCCAATAAAATAATCGCCAGTTTCAGGGTCGATAGCGACTATTTTTCCCTTGTAGTTGGCTTCCATTTCATTGCGTATAGTTTCATAAATAGCTTTTGCTTTCCGTGCGAATTCTCTTTTATTTATCGGCTTATATTTAATTACCTCAAGCATTTTCTTCACCTCCTGAATTACAACTCTTTTAGAACGCTTGCTGTCACTCGCGCGATGAGTTCGGTCAGTTCTTGTTCGCTCATTGAAATTGCCCGCACAGGAGGTTTTTCATCAGTTTGGAGGGCTGACAACACTGGACACATACTATAAATCGGTTTATCGGTACCGAAACGTTTGCGGAGTTCGAGCAGTTTTCGCAATTCTTCTTCTCTCAGTTGATTTACTTGTCCAAGCGTTCTCGCGATCCAATCAATGTAAGCAAAATGTTCCATTGTCTCCATTTTGTAATAGGCGGTGTAAATATCGGGGCCGACTGTAAGCGCGCCGTGATTCGCCATCAGAATGGCGTCACATCCACGAATAGTGTCTTCAACCGTTTTGACTAATTCATCTGTACCAGGCGTGCCATATTCCGCAAGAGGAACGCATCCCAACGAAATAATCGCTTCAGGCAATATCATGTCATTCAAGGGAATTCCTGCAACAGCGAATGCTGTGCTGATAGGTGGATGAGCGTGTACAACGGCTTTCACATCGGGACGAATCTCATAAACTTTCAAATGAAAGGGCAACTCCGATGACGGCTTGAGATAACCCTCGAGCCGTTCTCCTGACATATTCACTTTAATCAATTGGTCTGGAGTAAGATAGCCTTTGCTCATCCCTGTTGGTGTGATAATTACTTCATTATCCGATATGCGTATGCTGAAATTTCCATCGTTCGCCGCGACAAATCCCTTAACATATATCCGTTTGCCAATCTCGACGATGTCGTGTCTATAATCAGTTTCTGTTTTCATCTATGTGTCCTCAATTATAAGGAAACCTTGACATACACTCTTGAATTTTGGTAAAACATAATAACATAATAGTTCACCAAACGTCAAGAAGAAAATTAAATCTTGATTCCATTTGTGCTTTATGCTATAGACATTCAGAAAAAAGCCAGAGACTGAGTTTTTCCCCAAAGCTCGGTTTCTATGTAAAAGGTGATAAAATGAAAGAAAGAAAGGTTGTAACTGCATTTTTAGAAAATCAAGGAAAAATCTTAATTCTAAAACGAAGCGATAAGGTAAAAACATACAAGCATCATTGGGCAGAAATTAGTGGCTCAATAGAAGCCGGTGAATCTCCTGATGAGAGAGTGAAAAAAGAGATAGAAGAAGAGACTTCCCTGAACCTGGAAGATGTCCAATTTGTAAGAAAAGGTAGACCACTCAGGATAGAAGATGGAGATTATCTTTGGACAGTATATCCCTTTCTCTATCACGTTCCACAACCAAATAAGGTAAACACAGATTGGGAACATACGGAAAAGAGATGGATTTATCCTGATGAAATTGCAGCATACAACACTGTGCCGAATCTTGAGCAAACGCTGAAAAGAGTTGATGTCGCGTCTGGGATTACAGACGCTATTGATAAAATCGAAAGAGATAGAGTTCATGGGGCGTCAGAGCTTTCGTTAATGGCGTTAGATGGATTAAAAGCCGCAATGGGACTTTCTACCATCAAAAAAACTGATGAACTGTTTGAATATTTATCAAACATTGCCTGGTATCTGCATTATACCAGACCGAGCATGGCACCCTTAACAAACGCAATCGCTTATGTCTTATATCATTCACAACAGGGATTGAATCAAGCTAAGAATGTATCTGATTTTACAGCTTATGTCTCTGAAATCATAGATGAATATAGGGTTTACTCTAAAGATGCTTCCGACATTATCTATCGCAACGCCCAAAATCTGTTATCCGATAATATGACCATTTTTACCCATAGTTACAGTTCTACAGTTGTCAATACCATTTTAGAATCGGGTAGAAAAAATTTGAATATCATCGTTACGGAAGCCAGACCTTTGAATGAAGGAGTAAAAACAGCAAATAGCTTATCCCAGGAATACAATGTGACTTTAATCACCGATGCGCAAGCCGGTTATTTCATGAATAATGCAGATATCGTGTTAATGGGAGCTGACAGCGTTCTTTCAGACGGCTCAGTGATAAATAAGATAGGAACCTACTTGATTGCACTCGCTGCTCAAAAACAAAAAATACCAGTGTACACATTGTGTCAGACCAATAAATTTCATCTAAAATCAGGCAATGGCGAAGCAATTGAGCTGGAAGAGAAGGAGAAGCAGGAAGTTATTTCAGAAAATATTCCAAATGTGAGCGTAAGAAACATTTATTTTGAAATCACACCGGCGGAGCTGATAAGCGGAATTATAACAGAAGAAGGAGTATTAAAACCGGCAGATATTTTGGCTAAGTTAAAAAGATGGCAGAAATTCTTAGCTTGTCTTGAAAATCTTAATTTTTTCTGTTAATTTGACTTTGGTGAACGGAAGTCGGAAGTACGGAATAATTCCTATTACTTCCGCCTTTCGCCTTCCGACTTTCCCAAAACTTGAGTCAAAAACCATCACTGTTTTATCTGACTCCATATTGCTGCCAATTTACCTGTGGGGTTGACTGATGCATCGGTCTTGCCGCCAGGTGGTTCAAGTTCATCTTTCAAATCGCCTTCCCAAAAGCGGAAATCATCCAGCCAGAAATTTACAGCATTCTGTGCAATTGCAAGACCAACCCACATATCATTCACTACATCCGCTGTTGCGGTGAATGTATGGGAATATTGTTTCCATTCCCCGCTTTCAAGTGAAATGTTTCCACCTTGGTAGAACGTCCATGGGTCATGTTGCATCTGGACACTGATACTAACAGCACGAGGCTTTTCAGCAAGAGCGTAGAAAGCTATGGTGAACGTTTTCCCTGACTTCATCGAGGAACTGTCCTGACGCACTTTTGCATGCCAATCCGTACCCGAAACTTTATCACATTTGAGATACAAGCATTTTTTCCCTAAATGTGGATTCTTTTTCTCAATGGCCCAGGAAATGACGCAATTTCGGTCTCCGCCAGCTCCATCTTCCAGAGTCCACGCATTAGTATCGTCTTCAAATCCGCTATTCTCAAGGAGATTCTCTCCCACTTTCCATTTGCCGAAAACTTGTATTGTTTTAGCATAAAGACGGGTTGTCAAGCCGAACAGCAAAATGAATAGAACAACAGCAATCGTTCTCATTATGATACACCTCCCTTCAAAAAATGATACCAAAGTAAACAACTTCACCAAACGGAGTTCCCCAAAAACTACGCTTTGACCATAATGGTAGTTTAAACGAATGAAGTTGTCAATAATGTCTTGTCCAAAACATAGTCGATTATGTTTTGGACAAATATAATATTTTGTGCCAAAGAAACCGTTGCGAGCCGAAGGCGATTGCTTCGTTCCTCGCAACTCTCAGAGAAACTCGGTTTCTCCGAGAACTCTTCTTTCAATATCCCAACTTCTTGTCAACGACATTTAACAGCGGTTCGCCATTGACAAAACGCTTTAGGTTTTCACATAGAATCGTCATGAGTCTCCGTGAAGAGACTGGCGATTGTCCTGCCATGTGGGGTGTAATAATGACGTTTTCCATCTGCCAGAGCGGGTTGCCTTTTGGTAGCGGTTCAGGTACTGTTACGTCTAATCCAGCACCAGCTATCTCTTTCGCTTCTAAAGCTTTAATCAACGCTTCCTGGTCGACAATGCCGCCGCGAGCAATATTTATCAGGTAGGCGGTGGGCTTCATGCACTTAAATTCCGCCGTACTCATCATGTTTCTGGTCTGAAGGGTCAAGGGACAACAGATAGCGACAAAATCGGCTTCCTTTAGCATATCGTGGAGCTTATCGAGACGCCAAAGATGTTCCACGTAATCGGGTTGCTGCGTTTGCGTCGGGTCGACGGCTAATATGCGCATACCAAGAGCATGAGCGCTTTTGGCTACCTCCAGGCCGATGCCGCCCAAACCGACGGTTCCCAAAGTTAAGCCGTTGATTTCTATCACCGGCAGATTGGCGCGGCTTTCCCAGATTTCATCTATCTGTCGATGAATCAAAATATTTAGGGCTCGAGCGAAGCTGAGTACCAACGACATAACGTGTTCCGCGATATGGATGGCATAAACACCTTTGGCATTCGTCAAAATAATATCGCTTTCCACTAACTCCGGGAAGAGATAACTCTCTACTCCAGCACTACCTACTTGGACCCAGCGTAGTTTTTTGCCGGCCCTAATCAATTCGGGCGTAACAAATCCGTAAGTTGCATCGACATCGACAATTTTTTTCAAAGCATCATTTTGATTTTCAGCAATAACCATTTCAACGGTAGGGGCGGCTTCGCGCACCTGCTTCAACGCTTGCTCGCCCATTGGTGGAACAAGTAATTTCATGATAATCTCCTTATTTTTGTTTTTTTGACGCTTTGTGCCTTGTGCTCATCAAAGCTTCAATTAGTAGATGCATTGACGAGTACAACGCACAAACATGTCGATGGTCAAAAAAACAAGACATTTATTTTGACATAATATGTTCAATGGTAACCAAACTTTTCTTTTAAAAAGAAAAGTTTAATCAAAAGAAACACTGAGGAAAAAAGTAAATTGTTCAAAAGTTTATAATAACATATAATTCGTTTTTTGCCTATGATAATGCAACAGTCTCAAGAAAAATTTTTTGATTTTCAAAAATTTTTCTTGACAAATTCCGGAAAATATTGTAACATTATTAGGTAATTAATTATGAAAGTTCCCCTGTAGCTCAGTCGGTAGAGCGGATGGCTGTGAACAAGGGCAGATTCCAAATTACGACCGAGAAGTTCATGCCCAAATTAGCAGCTCTTCGATGAAAATCGAAGATGAAAAGTAGGAGAATTGCTGGAAACCGTAACGTAACCAAACTTTTCTTTTAAAAAGAAAAGTTTAATCAAAAGAAACAAAGAGAAATTTTATGTAAAGTCGACGGCAATCAGCAGCCGAGCCCCGATATTTAATGGGGAAGGTTCAGAGACTATGCACCTACTACCTAAGTCATTTCCATTTTGGAAGTGATATGGCAATGATATAGTCCGACTCTCACAGAAATGTGAGTCAGATCGTAACCATCTTGTCGCTGGTTCGAGTCCGGCCGGGGGAGCCAATTTTGCAATACGCAAACCCTAAAAGAAATGCCTGTGTGACAAAATCACGCGGGCATTGTTGTTTGCGTTGGTCTCATCAATGCTGAGTTGAGTCTCAAATCCGCAGTTGATGAGCACAAGGCAAACGACATTTTTTATTTTGAGATAGACGAAATTTGTATAGGCATCGCAAAGCCCGCGTTAGATGAGGCAAGATTTTCTTCTGCAAACCATCAAACACTGTCCACCCACATCTTCAAGGTCAGATTGTGCTAATTCAATGGGAATGTGAGCTTTCCTATCGTAGAACTTGATGTTCTCAAGCAGCCCCGTTTCTAACACCCAATCTGTGAATTCTCCAGCCGAAAACAATAGCCACGTGGTTTTATATTCTAACACAACCTCCTTGCTATGTTCCTGGCAGAAAAATCTCTCAATAAATAGAATTAGGCCCTTATCAAGATTCGGCACTCCGCAACAGCATCGATATTCTCCGGACACACCGGTGTCTGTAAACTTTGACACCCAAGCATGTTCGCGAAGTTCATCTTCAGTTCCCCAATCGCAAAATCTCCAATTAGCCTCTTCAAAGGTAAGGTCAAGGACCAAAATACTACCGGGACGTAACGCCAATGCCGCTTGGGTTATACATCTTCGTAGCAAGTCATGGTCAGGCAGCCATTTTAAGGCGTTGTTTGGCGCAATAACCGCGTCATACGAATCATCAGGAGCCCAAGACGCCAGGTCCTGTTCAATCAATCTCACCCGCAATCCCATCTCCTTGCATTTCTCACGCGCCAAATTGAGTGCAGCATCGTCAAAATCCACCCCAGTCATCCGATAGCCTCGCTTGCTTAGTGCGGTCAGCCATCGCCCTGTGCCGCATCCGAGTTCAAGAATATCTCTTACAGGACGAGAGGCGTTTTGGTGAAACAGCGATTCATAGAGCTCGAGCCTTTCAACCCTTACTGGCCCAAAAGCGAGGTCATAGTATTGCCACCGTTTCTTTCTTGAGTCTGGCAAAATTTGGTTACTCAACAGGTTTACCTCCCTTGAGAGAAAATCGACGGACGCCTCAACTTGTTGAGGGAAATCCCCCCCGCCCCCCTTTTTCAAAGGGGGACCCGAACAAGTTCGGGCTTCTTACTTTCCGAAAACTCTCATTAGAATCCATGTTATGTAAAGATGGCTGTTGATAAAACAGGATAGACGGCTTCCCAATCTTACTTTCCCTCAAAATCTGTCCTTGATTCGATACAACCATTGAACCTCCATAATCCCCGCCTTCATTTCGTTCTGAGTAAGCATTGACAAAAAATACAGTGGCGCCAATATCGACCGCTTGACGACAAAACACCGCCTTCTCACTGTCCCAACGTTGTTGATTATAACTGAAATCATTGAAGTTCGCGCTTCTGGGAACTATTAAAAAGTCAGGCTTCACCTCGTGTATGAGACCGACTACTGCTTGGTCACCTGTGTCCCCGCAAATTGCCAGACCAATTTTACCAAAGGGAGTTCTAACGGCGCTAAATTCCCGGCCCTCACCATATTTGTCCTTTGGCGTGTTTGGAGCACGCCAACATGGATTTATTCTCCGATACCTGAGTATAATCTCACCGGTATCGCTGAAAAGAACTGCTGAATCGTAAAGCTTAGGTCCATCCCGTTCTAAAAGCCCTATGGCGATATATATGCTGTAAGTTTTTGCAAGTTCAGCAATCCTTTCAGTCATCTTCCCAGGAATCTCTATAGCTAAGTTTCTGGCCACCTGGTAATCGTCAATTTCGAAGAGGCCACCAAGGGCGCACTCCGGAAAGCAACCCAAATTGTTCTTTTCTGTCGCGACCCGTTTAACCGCATTAGCGACCGTTAAGAAGTTCATTTCGACACTCAGACCTACTCTGGAAGAAGCTAAAGCAATCTTTATTGGTTTACTACCACGAAAACGACGCAAAAGCCTTGTTCCCTGCTCGTCAACTAAATATTCCGAGAAACCAAGCTTATGCCAAAAAGCGAGCGCGCGATTATTTTGCGGAGCTACTTCCACTTCAATAAAGTCAATCCGCTCATCAGAAAAAAACTCCTTTATAAATAATTCGACTGCTTCCGTGCCGTATCCTTTTCCCCATTCCCTGCGGTCTCCGAGAAAAACAGTCAGGTCAGCTTTCCTCTGGTTTGGGTAAATACCAAAATCAATATCTCCGATATAACGTCCATTTACCTCAACAGCATAAGGCATTGCGCCACATTTGTGCCGCCGTTCCAGCCATTCGCGGTTATTCTGTAGCTCATCCTCCGCGGATAGCTCTTGTAGTTCTTGTTCATCAGTAACGCCCATCAGCAAACCTAGTTCACGGTCGGCAGTCCACTTAGCTCTCACAGGCAAATCGTTCTGTTGCAATGGTCGTAAAATGACTTTTTTACCGTTTATTGTTTTCTTCATAAAGCAGCCCCTCTGTATTCAGCCGGTACCGTCGAAGGAATCTCGTCTTATGATAACTTCGGCTATTTCGCGTCCGCTTCGCGTTGAGCTAAGAATACTGAAATGGCACCAATATATTGACGAGTAGCATTCAACAACATTTGTGCTGTGCGATAGACAATACGGTTGTCCAGGCGTTCATAATCATGCACAAGACGATGGCGGAAACCCACAAAAGTAGTGTAAAAAAGGCGCGCGATGGTTGAATCCAAAACGCCAGGCTGCTCTAAGCTTTCAAATCCCGCCCTGGCGCTTTGAGGTGGTAGTTGCCCCAAGCCGTCCAGCAGCAGAACATTTGTGTCTATAGCGCATTCAACGATGAGTTGACATAACCGCTCCACTGCCAATTGGCAGTCGCGGTCAGCAAGGTAGGAACCTTCATCACGAGGCAAGCGTTCCTCTAACTCGGAAAGGTAACGCTTCGTAGTTACCAGCTTTGCTTGTACTACTGCAACCCAATCTTCGTTCATTGTAAGTAACACCTCCGTAAATATTCCCACTGCCAACGGCGAAACCTGGCATCGTCATCATAACGACGCGCAGCATAGCTTTTGAAACAACGCCACGAATTAGGAACACGCTCATATAACAAAACTCCGTGTCGTGCAACTTGAAATTGAAGTAAGGAAGCGACTCTGTTCAACACAACTAAGTCAATGCCCTCGCCGTTTGGGATGGTTTCAGCTAACGAACTTCCAAGGGCTATCGTCCAATCCGCAAGGGACTCTTCGTCGTCGGTCAACAACTCTACCCAAACTGCAATGTCCACATCGCTCTCCTTGTTCATGCGTCCTTTCGCTACGGAGCCAAACAAAACGATAAACGAAAGACCGAACTGCTCTGCAATTTCCCTTAAGGCAGATTTATTGACAGATAACGTTCCAACTTTATGTTGCTGCTCCTCCGTCTTTGCTGTCATAGACAGTTACCCCCGGTTAAAATGCAATGCTATAAATGCGGAGTACGAAAACTTTGTTTTCGCTGACGACATAGTAACATAATTGGCTATATCCAGTCAAGACTTTTCTGGCCAAACTTTTCTTCCAACTTTTTCTTTCTTAAAGAAAAAGTTGACAAAAAGAAATAATGGGAATGGAAAAGTTTGAACAAAAGAAACACTGAGGAATTTCTGTGTTAAAACCCGACAGGGCAAACAGATAGGTTCGCCCCTAATTTTGTGCTTTACTGGAGAAAAAAAATATGGTATATTTATTATGACTTTGGTAAATAGAAATGTAGCCCAAGATTCGATCTTGGTTCTTGGCGGTTCAATGCCAATTCGCCAACTTAGAAAGTTGGGCTACGGTTGAATCCGGTTTTAATTTACCGAAGTCAAGTTATTTCAACCAATTTTCAAGGAGACTTATGAAAAAATTTCAATTAGGCTGGAGTCGAGATTTCAAGTTACTTGCGGTGACGACGTTTTGTCTGAGCGCCGGCTTCGCAATTTATTCAACCACTTTCAACAATTTCATCGTCAATGAGTTAGGAATTAAACCGGGGCAATATGGGTTCATGGAATCACTGCGAGAGATACCCGGATTCCTATCTGCCGCATTTGCCGCCCTTGCTATGCGCCTTGCCACGCCAACGCTTGCTGGCGTTTGCCTTGTCGTCATGGGGTTTGGGATGGGAAGCTACGTTTTTTCTATAGGGATTGGGAGTCTCCTTGCATCATCTATGTTTTGGAGTATCGGGTTTCATGGCTGGAGCCCGTTGCAAAGCACCTTAACGTTAGGATTATCTGACCAGCACAAGGGCAAACGGTTCGGGGAATTGCAGAGCACAAACAGTATGGGCACGCTGATAACCATCGCTTTCGTGTGGGTGTTAATTAAACTGATAGGCTACCGGTCGATGTTCGTCATTGCTGGCTCTGTTGTTACTTTCGGCGGATTGGTGACATTTCTGATAACTGACAAGGTGCGAGCGCTGAACCAACCTCGTTTAGTGCTAAAGAAGAGTTACTCGGTTTATTACGCGCTCGCTTTTTTGCAAGGGTGTAGACGGCAGATTACCGGCTTCGCAGTCGTATTTGCGCTGGTGCGAGAATATCACACCGGTCCTCAAGGGATTGCCGTGCTAATGTTCATCAATACCGTCGCCGGGCTAATTTTTGCCCCGATTATCGGACGGTTAATTGATAAAATCGGCGAACGAAAATCTCTCAGCATCGGTTTTATAGCGCTTGCCCTGATTTTTTGGGGATATTCCTCAATCCAAAACCGAAATTTCTTGTTTGCTCTGTATTGCCTGGACAACTTGATGTTCCTTTGGGGAATCGCCGTAACTACTTATCTAAACAGAATAGCTCCTCCTGAGGATATTCGCCCGACGCTCTCAATGGGTGTTACCATGGACCACATCGCGGCTGTCATCGTCCCTTTCGTCAGCGGGCTAATCTGGGAGATGGGCTATACCAGGATATTTAAGATAGGAACTGTCATCGTTTTGATTTCCTTGATTGTCACCCAGAAAATAAGGAAATGACCCTGGATTGATGATTGATGATTGTTGATTGTTGATTGAAAGTAGGGGCGGTGCGTCCCTGCCAGCCCTCAATCATCAATCGACAATCGGCAACCAACAATCGACAATCCAATAGCACGTGGCATTATTGTTGCTTAGAAATGCTGGATGGACGCCAGTGGTAGGAACAGGCGCTCATCGAACCGTAAGCCGAAGGCGTCGGTGAGCGAAGCGAACAGTTCTGCGAGAGTTGGAGCAGCGTTATGTCAATTCTGGCCGTATGAATCGCATTGCTCGGGATGCTTTAGCAGACCTTTTTCAACTGTTTTGTTTTTTTGATGGTCGATTATCAAAAAAACAAGTCATTTGCGCGTGGACGCGGATTATCATCTTGATGCCAGGATTCGGGAGAGAACCGTCCGAAATGCTATGAGATGGTTTCGCGCATTCTTCGACGAGAGCCGTCAAATTTTGGGGGTGACGTGAATGAATCATAAAAAGTCGAACCGGAAGCCAGATGTGAAAAAGCTGACACAAAGGTTGCTCACACAAGAGTTCAGTGACAATCTGTTAGGAATTTGTTTCAAAGGTCCATGGGAAGATATAGACATGCTCGTGAGCATGTTACTCAAGGAAGAGCCGCCCGACATTTCAGAGCGGCGGTATCGCGTCCGTAGCACATTGGAGAAAGCAGGCTACTTTACGATTATCAGCTATGACGTTTGGGATGAATTGGAAGAAGACGAAAAACAGGACTGGCAGTCCCTCTGGACGCCAGTCAAAGTCAAGAAAGCAAAGATGAAGGCAGCCTAAGAGCCTAAATGGAAGAGTCAGTAACCAAACTTTTCTTTAAGAAAGAAAAGTTTGATCAAAAGAAATAAGAGGAAAAAAAGTAAGAAACCCGTTTTCTCAGAGAAAACGGGTTTCTTACGGTTTTGTGAGCGCAATGGGCAAATCTATAACAGCTTCGGTAATCGAAATCGGCCCTATTATAGCAAAGGAATATCCGGGATAAGTGACCAAAAGGTAGTTACCTTCAGTTTGAGCCGTTGTGATTTCGTATTCACCGTTTTTCTTCGTGCAGACTGTTTCTCCTCCAAGGGGTAACCTGTGTTCCCGTACTCCCTCAATCGGAATTCGGTAAGGGAGAATCTGTCCTTCATGCGTATAAGGTTGAGTCGGACTAAAATAAGTAACTATCCCGCCGTAAATAGGCTGACCGGATTCACTATCGGTGATAATCCCACGAATTGTTTTACCTCGTTGCATCTTAATTGTCAGTTCTGAAGCATCCGGTTTGGGCATTGGTAAAAACGGCCCCGCTTCAGTGGCAACATAGCCCTCCGCAGTGAAAAGCAAACAGACTTTACTATCTGGTGAGAGATTTTCAATGGTAAATTTGCCATCAGAAGAGAAATAAGTCATCACACGAAGATGGTTCCATCTTGCCCAGGCATTGTGGAAATCAACAGACTTTGGTGGAATCGCCCAATATATCTTTTCTTCTTTAATTTCTTCGAGAGTGTTTGCCTTTGGATATCCGCGCCTGATGTGAAACTTCGGAATTGGTTGACCGGTTCCTGTATCGACGACTGTCCCCGCGATTTGCGCGTCAGGCGGTTTGGATTCGACAAGATGCAAGTCTGTCATTCCGATTTTTATCGGCCTTTGACTCGCATCTAATACAGGATAATAGTAGTTGTAAGCTGGGTTGTGAAACCTAATTTTAATCTCCATGTCTCCTTGTGGTAGACCCTCAATGCAGAACCTTCCTTCCGCATCGGTTTCGCTCACAAGATAATCTCCACCTATATGGCAATGCATTATTTTGTTGTCCTGGGAAGCCAGAGTTAAAACCTCAACTTTTCGACCTTTTAGAGGTTTGCCCTGTTCGTCGGTCACTATTCCGCTGATTTGTGTTCCTTTTTCCAGTTGGAAATCAACTCCATCTAGCGTCTGAGATTCTCCAAACTCCACTCTTCGCGACGCCATTCCATACCATTTGGCAAAGACCATGACATAAGCAATCCCACCTACCTCCCAATCGACGTTGCGAAGGGTGTACTTTCCATTGTCGTCCGTTTGGGCTTTGGCATCGCGGGTATGTCCTACGCTTTGGCTGGGGCCGGCATGGACATAAGCATCAGCAGCCGGTTCGCCTTGTGCATTTGTCACTCGACCGGAAATGGTTTTGCCTTTTTTAAGAACAATCTCACCAAGGTTGAGATGTCCCGGCCTGTCAATAATGAACTCCAGCTCTTTCCAGAGGTAGTCAGACTTACTTGTATCAAGGTGGTATGGGCGACGCGATGGCCGAAGTCCATCGTAGCGGAAGTAGCCATTTTCATCCGTCACCGGCCAATCTGGAAGGCGACCACCAGAATATTCCCCACCTGAAAGCCAAAATTCGACCCCTTCGACTGGTTTGCCATCTTCTGCGACAAGTCTGCCTGAAATGCTCGCTACCACCTCGGTATCTAAAGCGGCGTCTAAAACCACCTGGGTTTGTTCCCGATTCGTGCAAAAATCCTGAAAATAAGTCGGATACCCTTTAGCGCGAATCCATAAACGTCTTTCAGTGGTTTTTCCGCTTTCGACTTCAATTCGATAATTGCCCGAAGTATCGGTGAATGTGTGAGTTTGGTAGTCTAAAATGACTTTGGCGTCAGCAATTGGGGAGCCAGCATCAGCAGAGACTACACGTCCACCAATCGTTAGCATCACCCGTTTTGTAAATTCCTCTTTTGGTTTAATTTTTTCAAATTCATTTTCCATCATTATCAGTAACCTTTCTTTGAGTTGTTTGCGCGCCTTATGCAATCGCGCTTTTACAGCCGAGACGGGGATGCCGAGGAAATGACTGACATCTTGGTGCGATAAATCGTGCATGTAGAAAAGTATCACCGTCAAACGATTGTTCTCAGATAGCGAATCAATAGCAACTCTCACAGCCTCTTGCAGTTCCTTCTTCTCGACAATTTCGTCAGGCAGAGGTTGTTGGGATGCAACCTGAGCAAACTGCCGGATGTCTCGACTGCCCGGTACCGGGTCAAAAAGCTGTATACCTTTAGCGTCATTGGAATAACGCGTCTTCCAGTTTCGACAGAGGTTCGCCGTAATCTGGCGCAGCCATTGTCCAAACTTTGACGGGTTCTTCAGTTGCGCAAGATTTTGATAGGCGCGAATAAATGCTTCCTGCGCCAAATCTTCGGCATCCGACATATTACCGACAAAGTGATAGGCAAGACCGCAAATTAGCCCAGAATATCGCCTAACCAATTCGCTGAAGGCATCTTTATTCCCCGTCAATGTTTGACGAATTAATTCGGCATCCTCTAATTTCATTCTTGACCTCTCCAAAACATCGCTTGAAATTTCGCCGAGTAAGACACACAATAAGGGTGAAAGGTTACCTAAAGAGTGAAACGTAAAATGTGAAACGTGAAAAGCGATGATGAACAATTTACTTGTCTGACTTCGGGCGGTTTACGAAGTAAACTGCTGAGCTTGCGAACACAGGCAGACCAGACACCTGTCATTTGAAATTTAACATTGTCAAGATAATATTGTCATAATCTCCTTTAGACTACTAACCGTAAAGTCCGGCTCTTCCTCCGAGTTTCTGGGTATTTGAACCTTCGCAAATCCTTGCAGAATGCGTATCGTCTTCCAACCCGAATGGGTTGATTTTTCGCCCCGAAAGTACACCTGAACGATGACCAAATTATCAGAATCCATCAAATTGCTGCTTGCACTCCACGCAAATAATCAATGCAGATACAACTGTCAATCAGAGCACGTTGTGCCATCTTGTCGCTCCTCTATTTGGCGTCGAAGTTTCAACGCATATTCCCAACTATCAGAAATATCAGAACGGTCTTTCCAAATTCCGCAGGCGGGCAACTCTGATAAACTTTTGATAACATGGCGGCGTTGAAAAGGCTTGGTCGGAAGATGTAAAATGATAACTTCAATGTCGCCGGCTGGAATCGGTAAAATTTCGTCCACAAAGTCGAGTTAACTTTCCCTCTTCAGAAATTTTGCCGTTTACCTTTAAAGCTTCCATAATATTCTTCTCTCCTATCAATACTTCATTTTTTTCTTACACTTTTCATAGAAATCTTATTAAATCTGATACTTACATCGGAATCGCTTAGCAAACTTTTTTACTAAAAAATTTGCAGGCCTTTACAAATCGACCATCAGTATCCCGACCTTACCAAGAGGAAAGCTATCCACCACAGTACCATCGCCCGATACAACCATAGCTCCACCGAAGCATCCGTCAACCTCTGAAAGGTAGTTTGTCATAAGAGTGGTGACTCCGACTAGCTTCACACGTTTCGCATATTCGGTTTTCTCCTCTCTGTTCCATCGCTGTTCACATTGGCAATCCTCATCAAAACATCGGGCAAATGGAAACAGCAACCAGTCGGGCCGAAGGTCTCTTACACGTTGGATAAGTTCGTCGTCGAAAAGTTCGCCGCAAATCAAAAATGCGAATGACCCAAGCGGTGTCTCCACTTTGGAAAGCGCTGTGCCCTGACAGTACACAGATGGGTCTGCGTGTTTACCGTGCCATTGAGGTTGAATCCGCTGGTGCTTTAACCTGATTTCTCCGTCAGGTGTGAGTAACACTGCCGAGTCGTAGAGTTTATCGCCATCACGCTCTAAAAGTCCGATTGCCAACCAAATGCGTCGTTCATGAGCCAATCCCGCCAAAATATCCGTCACCGGACCGGGAATTGGCTGTCCAAGTGGAAGGTCATAGGAAGGTTCGTCGCTGTTGATTAGTCCGGTCAAAGCGGCTTCAGGAAAGACGACTATATCGGCGCCAGCATCCGCCGCCTCATTCACCATATCCAAAATTGCCGTTAGATTGGCGTCTATATCGGGTAGGACACGATTTACGACAAGTGCTGCTTTCATTCCTATTTCTCCTCTCCACATCCTATCAAATTAGGTAGTTCAGATAGACTTTCAAGAATCCCATAAACGTTATAGTTTCTGAAGGCGTTCTTCGGCGTTACTCCTGAAAGAACAGCCACGAATGGAACTGCTGCTCGTTTCGCTGTTTCCGCATCGGTCACACTATCTCCCACATACAGGGAGTTTGAGGGTACGCTCTCCAGCCTTTCAATCGCTGCTAACAAACCTTCGGCGTCAGGCTTATACTCTGAAACATCTTCTCCACCAACAATGACATCAAATGGCTTCAGCAAGTTTTCACGCCTCAGAATAGTCTTGATTCTACGGCGAAACTTCGTGGAAACGATTCCCAAAGTAACACCATATCTCTTCAGTAATTCGATTGTCCTTGGGACTGAATCAAAAAGAACGGTCAGGTCAGCCATGACTTCATCCGCCCGCTTGATGAACAGACGAGCAAATTTATCACATTTATCAATATGTTGTCGCCCAGTCAATTTTAGGAATATGTCCGGAAGCGATAAACCAATCGTTTGACAAGCCATTTCAGCGGAAACGGACGGTAAGCTTAGTTCAGCAAACGCAAAATTGATACACTCAATGACTCCTCTTGAAGAGTCTGCCAAGGTGTAGTCGAAGTCGAATATGACTACTTGAAAGTGATGTTTCATCTGTAAATACAACCCCTAACCCTCTTTGTTAAGTGGGAATTACTTCGCCCACAACCTGTTTCCTCCGAGAAAACAGGTTTTCCCTAAGTCTGGCGACTTAGGCTACCAGTCAAGACTTATTTTACAATGCAGTCGCAACCTTCAGCCTGTGGCTGATACGTCGGGTTCCAACATAATGTGTGGGGAAAAAGAACTGGTTTTACGTATTACGCATTACGTATCGCGGTTTTTCTCAATTCGCAAAAGCAACTTCTCCAACGGTAATTCTGCCAGAGAAGTTAATTGTAGGTCTGCCAAATCTAAAGAAAGGTGATGCGTCATAGGATTCGGCACTACCACACAGAATAGCCCCGCCCGTTTTGCCGCCAAAATCCCATTAGCCGAATCCTCCAGAACTATGCCCTCATCAGCGCTGAGTTCTAATTCATCAAGGACAGATTGGTATAGCGCAGGGTCAGGCTTCACAGCTTTGACATCTTCAGAGCATTTGATACAGTCAAAGTGTACTATTAGCCCAAGCCGTGACAGATGTCCATCAACCCAACTATGGGATGAACTCGACGCCAATGCGACTTTCAAGCCCAGCCGTTTGGCGTCATCAATATAATCTTTCACCCCCGGCAAGAGAGGTTCGATTTCTACCAGTTCAACGTAGCGTCGTCGATAGTTTAATCTGATTTTCTCGCGTTCGATAGGACACCCAAGTTGTTTTTCAAGATAATCATAAGGATTAAATATATCCGCCGAACCACCGATGCAAGTTACCCAGGTCGATAAAGGCAAATGACAACCATAAGATTGATAAATCTCCTCCCATGCCTGGTAAGCCGGGACTTCTGTATCGACAATAAGACCGTCAAAATCGAAAATAATTACTCGTATCAATTTTCCTCCTACTGCGTCAGTACAGTTGATATACTTCTTCGATACCGCGGATTTTATGGACGGGCGCGGAATTTATGAGCCGCGTCCGTCAATTAGGTCAGTGGTATCTTATATCTGAAGCGCTCTCCGCATCGCCGATTCCTGAGCGGGTGATACCGCTGGCATAGGCGCGCGGGTGTTACCCCCTGGGCAGCTTTGTAAGTTCAGCGCACACTTCACGCATGCAGGTAGATTCGAGCCAGACACGCAATAGCCAATTGTGTAAGTTCAGCACATCATCATGGCGATTTTCTTTTACCGCATTCCATAGGGATACACACAACTCGGGCACAGCAGTCAGAAGCGCGGCAATCAAGCCATGGCAACCCAATGTGAAACAGGGATACAAAAGGTCATCCACTGCCGCCATCACCAGGCCGTGTCCTTCCAGTAACAACAGCAATTTCGCCAATGCATGCATATCGCCCCCGTGAGATAGAACTTAACGGAGAGGTTCTACGAGACCACCACCTTATCTCACGGGGTGAATTTACCTCTATCACGTTTCGCGTTTCACGTTTCACGTATAGTCACCCCGTTAGAAACTTTTAATTCGGAAGCACCTACAGTCCAGGTTTCTAACGGGGTCAACTAATTTTTGAGCAAATTTGAACCATTCCCGAAGCATTACTCTTATCCCTTCAAATAATGGTCTCCGTTTGCGCCTCCACCTCTTCCCAGTCCAATTCTACTCCTAACCCCGGTCCCTGCGGCACTGGAAGATAGCCCTTCTCGAGAACTAACGGGTTTTTAATCAGGGGTTCCCCTCCCTGGGAGCCGACCTTCCAGCCTTCGAAGAAGGTACAGTTCTTGATAGCCCCCAGGACATGGGCATGCACAAAACCCCACATCACCCCTACTGACGTAATCTCGCAGTTGACCCCGAAGGCTTCAGCTAAATGGGCAATTTTAATCATATCTGTAATTCCACCACGCCATGGAACACTTGCCCGCACGATATCTACCGCCTGAAGAGCCAACAGTTGTGATGTCGAATAGAGTGTTCCAGGCAGGTACTCCGCCGCTGCGATAGGGATATCTAAGGCCTCAGAGAGCTTTTTAAGCCCTAACAAATCAAAGTCCCGTAGAGGTTCCTCAAACCAGTAATAGTCTTGTTCTTGCAAAGCTCTGCCCACCTTAATCGCCTCGGTATAGGTGTACTGCTGCACCGCATCGTGCATCAGGTGAAAGTCAGGGCCAACAGCTTCCCTAACTGCCTGCGCTACTTTTATCATCCCCTCCACACCGTGTCGGCAGTGGTCCTTGTAGCCCCAAAACCCCTCTTCCTTCGCCTGTAACGCCTCCTTCACGAATCCATCTATCGCAGATGGGTTTCCTCCACTTTTGTAGGCGGGAATACAATCTCTGAACCCTCCAATCAACTGGTAAACCGGCAGTTTTACCACCTTACCTGCCAGGTCCCATAGCGCCACATCAACGAAGCCCCGGATTTGTTGGGGCATGTAGTGGAAACGGTCAAGGTGGATTAACTCATGCCAGAGGCGCTCTCGATTAATTGGCTCCTGTCCTAAAAGTACATCCCGGTAGACTGACTGAATCTGCCGGGATGCCTCTAAGCCAACACCTAAACACCACCCCTCAATTTCTGTGTCCGTCAAGACTCTGAGGAGCCCAGCCGGCTGGTGAATCTTAATATCGGTAATTTTCATGATGTTTCCTCCTCTGAAGAATTGAGCGCACCACTTAGTGAACGTCACCTTCCACGGCGTCCACCTGAATCTCCATAGCTTTCCGAAACGCTGACAATTTACTCGCTGGTGTTATAAAAACGTTGTTTTATTAGTGGCTTGTCTCTAAAGTCTTATTCACTTTGTAATTCCATGTATGCGTTTTTTAGCTAAACTCCAAATATTCCTTGACACTCTTACTGGGTTTAAGATACAATAACTCAGGTACTTGGTGGAAAAACTGTAACAGGCCCTCAAAAGCGCCAGCTTATAATATGGAAAGGATAGATTAACTATGTTCACTTCGTTCACCGACGCCTTCGGCTTACGGTTCGCTCTGCTCAACAGTTTAGCTTCGCTAAACCGCTTCACTTCGTTCACCGACGCCTTCGGCTTACGGTTCGCTTTGCTCAGCAGTTTAGCTTCGCTAAACCGCTTCACCTCGTTCAGCCGTTACTTCGTGAACCGCCGCTTGGTATGGATAGGACTACTATTGAGTTTTATGGTTGTTAGTTGTTCAGAATATTCTGCTGATTCCGAAAACAATAAATCTGGGGGGAGCAGATGGATTTTCCCACCGCCTACCTCCCTTAGTTGGTCTCCAGATGGTGGTTGGATTATCTTTTTGGAATTCAGCGAAATGCAACTAATGAAAGCAGATAATACCAGAGATATAACGCCGTTTTCTGGGACGGGGCAATACACCAATCCTGTGTGGTCGCCTGATGGACAAAAAATCGCTTATGTTTACGCGCCGCGCTATCTCACATCTGATATCTGGGTTAAACTTGTGCATGAAGACATGGCGCCGACTCGCATCACCTCTCACAAAGCAAACGATGCTTCTCCCTCCTGGTCACCCGACGGGACGATGATAGCTTTCCAATCTTACCGCACCGGTAACTGGGATATATGGTTGACAACACCAGACGGCAGTGGCTCTGCTATCCAGTTTACGATGGATTCAGCGGATGATAAAAACCCCGTTTGGTCGCCTGATGGCTCGAAAATTGCTTTTATCTCAAATCAAGACGGAAGTTATGACATCTGGATTAAATCATACGATGGAACAGAGCCGCCCCGCCAAATCACTAATACGTCTGAATACGAAGAAAATATCCGGTGGTCTTCCGATGGGCAACGTATAGCGTACTTGGACAAAAGCAAAAGCAAATCTAGTATCTTTGTGCAAAATATTTCTGGCAGTAACAGTGAAATTCAGATAAATACCTCTGGAGATATCAGTTCGTATGATTGGTCGCCAGATGGCAATTTTATCTTATACCAGGCGGGGGATTTTATCGCCGGGCAACGGTCAGATGGGATGGGAGAAGAGAGACAAATCGCCGAAGGCAAAGAACCAATTTGGTCGCCAGACGGCCAGAAAATCGCGTATGTCAAGTTTGACGGGGAGAGATATATAATCACAATTGTAGACTCGCCGGTGGAGTTTAAGTGAGGGATATTCATAAATGGATGCCATACGTATCAACTTAACGGCTGAATCATTAGAAAGAACGAGTAAGTGGGTAGGTGAGTGAGTGGGTAAGTGAGTAGGATTGAAGAATGAAGAATGAAGAATGAAGATTGAATATTTCCTCTACAATCTTCAATCTTCAATAGTCAATCTTCAATCAATAAATGGCTCCTATTGGAAACTACTTAAACAGGGAGGCAATTGCATGCCAGAAAATGTATCACCAAACAGTGTCACCCAGAATGAGGACTCTGTCACTGCCGTATCGGCGAAGACAAGACCCAATGTAGTTCTGGTCATAACCGATGACCAGGGCTATGGTGACTTAGGTTGTCATGGCAATCCGATTATCAAAACTCCTAATATTGACAAGCTCTACAACGAAAGTTTGCGTCTGACGAATTTCCATGTGGGACCGACCTGTGCCCCAACTCGGGCCGGGCTTATGACAGGGCGTTATTGCAACTGCACCGGCGTCTGGCACACAATCATGGGACGTTCTTTGCTTCGTGAGAATGAGGTTACAATGGGAGATGTGTTCAGAGCCAATGGTTACCGAACGGGCATTTTTGGTAAGTGGCACCTGGGAGATAACTATCCCTTCAGACCGCATGACCGAGGTTTCGACGTCGCCCTGGTCCATGGCGGCGGGGGAGTTAGTCAAACGCCCGACTACTGGGGCAATGACTACTTTGACGACACCTACCTTCGCAACGGGAAGCCAGAAGCACACACAGGCTACTGCACAGATGTCTGGTTTAATGAGGCGATGAAATTTATTGAGGAAAACAAGGGTCGCCCATTTTTTTGTTATTTGTCAACCAATGCGCCGCATGCGCCATACAATATTGCCGATTCCTACAGTGTTCCCTATCTTGGGCAGGTTCCTGACTATCGGGCGAATTTCTACGGCATGATTACCAATATCGACGATAATATGGGCAGGCTTAGAACCAGGCTCAAAGAACTGGAACTTGAAGAAAATACCATTCTCATATTCATGACCGATAACGGGACTGCGGCTGGGTGCAGCTTAGACAAAGACGGATTTGTCAAAGAGGGATACAATGCCGGGATGCGCGGCATGAAAGGCTCGGAATACGAAGGCGGGCATCGCGTGCCCTTATTCATGTACTGGTTTGGTGGCGGCTTCATGCAAGGCCGAGATATCAATCAACTCACTGCCAATATCGACGTCTTGCCCACCCTCATCGACCTCTGCGGCCTCAGGGCACCGAGAAATGTCACCTTCAACGGCGTCAGCCTAAAGCCGCTTCTTATGGGACAAGCTGACGATTGGCCAGACCGCGTCGTCGTTACTGACTCTCAGCGCATCGAGTATCCCATCAAATGGCGGAAAAGCGCCGCCATGACAAATCGCTGGAGGCTCATCAATAGCGTGGAGCTTTACGATATCTTAGCAGACCCAGAACAAAGGGACGACCTTGCGGCAGACCAGCCCGAGGTGGTTCAGAAATTGCGACAACATTATGAGGAGTGGTGGACGCTCGTCTCAGCAACTTTCGATGAAGATTGTCCAATCGTGATAGGTTCTGAAAATGAAAAAACGTCGCGCTTAACCACCCATGATTGGCACGGTGAGCAATGCGCCTGGAATCAGGGGCAAATTCGCCAGGGGCTTGAATGCAATGGTTACTGGATTATCGAAATTGCTGAAGACGGTGAATATGAATTTGAATTGCGTCGCTGGCCTAAGCAGGAAGACAGAGCCATGACCGATGGTATTCCCGGTGAGATAACGGACTGGTATCACGGCGGCAGAGCCATTGACCTTAAAACAGCCCGAATTAAAATCGGCGAACAGGAAAAAACACAAGCTATTGTTCCCGAGGCAAAGGGCGTCACATTCACGTTTAGCCTGAAGGCAGGCGTCACACGGCTACAAACATTCCTTACCGATGCCGACGGCGTACCGATAGGCGCATATTATGTTTATGCCAAGCGGTTGAGTTAAAATAACATAAAAACCGAGTTTTTTCGGAAAAAATCGGTTTCTAGGTCAAATTATGCGAGGAATACTCAGATAGTTTACTTTTTATTCCAATTATTTCTTAACATATTGGTTGATAATTAAATACTGCAATTCATAGTTTTACAATATCATCACTTTCTTCTAAACGTTTATCCACTTGCTCACGTTTTTTATCAGAGATTTGGGTATAAATCATCGTATTTTGGATGTTGCGATGTCCGAGGAGGTCCTGTACCTCACGAATATCCAATCCTGATTCTAAGCTATGTACGCCGCATGAGTGACGTAAAGAATGTATTGATGCCTGTTTATCCAGTTTTGCTTGCCGCGCGTATTTTTTAAAGAGCTTGGCAATGGTATTCGGTTTTAAGTTTCCTTCTCGCCCTGTAAACAGCGCTGTTCCAGTTTCTTGTCGAACTGGTAGATATGCCTTGAGGGCTTTTCTGACATCATCATAGAGGCGGCGCTCAGTTGAGACGCCATTTTTAACTCGTTGGATATAGATTCTATTATCATCCCAGTTAATACTCTTCGGTGTCAACAATGTAGCTTCTGACACACGCAAGCCATAGCGATAAATGGTCACGAAGAGAGCTTTATCCCGTTTATCCTGGATTTGAGAGAAGAAATTCTTGACTTCTCTCTGAGTGAGATATTTAATCTGTTGGTCGGCGATTTTGTAATTTGTTTGGGGCATAGCTAAAATTTCCCTTTTTCAATTCCCGAAAATAGCCATTTTCGGGAATTAAACGATAACATAAAAACTGCATCTTCGCAAGAAAAATTTGGGCTTTCAGACTCAATGTCGCTTTTCTTCAAAGGGTCTCACGTAACTAGAAAATTTTTAACGTCGCTTTTCTTCGCACGTATGCTGGAGGTGATATCTTGGCAACACAAAAACTGCCCAAGGGACTATCTCTTTCTCAGGAGGAAAAGTTGCTAACCTTTTTGAAAGAGCGCAACTTTCGTGATTATACTCTGGTGAAACTGTGTCTATCCACTGGATTGCGCACTTCTGAGGCATTAGGTTTGAATGTTGGTGATGTCTATGCCTTCGGAGCAGTGAACAATATGTTAGAAGTGCGTGCCGCGGTTTCTCATCGCGGTAATACCCGACCTTTGCCGCTAATAGAAGATTTACAATCGACACTACAAGATTTTATTTCTTGGAAGAAGGTTCACGGTGAACTACTTGACTTTCATTCGCCGTTGTTTGTGACCGAACGCAACCGTAGACGTTTAGCGCCGCGAGATTTTCAGCGTTTGATGAAAAAAGCCACCAATGAAGCATTAGCTGAAAATTTTCCCCCCCATTCCCTGCGGCATACATTCGCCCAAAAATTATCCAGGAAGACGAATCTGAAGGTTGTTCAGCAGGTATTAGGGCATGGACATCCCCGTTCTACCAGTATCTACAAAAAAACGGAAGAGGATAAATTAAAGGAAGCTTTTGAGGCAGCGTTAGAACGATAAAAAAGGGTAGGGGATAGGTAGATGTATGTAACTCATATTTGAGACGCCTTATAGACGAAATTAGAAAGCCGTTTTGAAAACCATAAGTGATTACACCGGTAGACCGTCAAATGGCTCGTTCTGGTTTCATGGAAGCAGCGTCCCTCCTCCACGTCTGCTCCGCATTCAACCCAGCAGGATAAAAGTATTTGAGCAACCACGATGTCGAAAATTCATCTGAACGTAAAGCTACGATCGGAAAGTCCATGGTGATAATGAGACCATATTTTTTCTCTTTATGCACTTTGTTTTAACATGAGCCATTTCTGAGAGATAATGCTATTGGCCAAGAGATTTCTAACGTACCAAGGCTTACTTTCTAACGGGGTGAATTTCACCTATCTTAAAATAACTGTAGCCCGCCATGAAAACACCTCACAAAAGAAAAAAGTAGAAATTTTCCTTGAAATGAGGTTGATAAATCTGGTACAATTGGTTGAAAATTGGTACTGGAAATGGTCAGAATTTTAATTATTGCCAAAACTCTCTTCGCAAATTCCAAAACTCAAGGAGGAAATAAAAAATGAAAGTCGTTGTAACAAGATTAACTCTACTAAGCATCAGCGTATTTGTCATTAGTCTGATGCTCATAAACATAAGTTTTGCCAAAATTGACCTTAAAACCTGTGTCGGCGCCTGGCTGTTTGATGAGGGTAGTGGTACAACAGCCAAGAATTCCGCTGGAAACAAAAATAATGGAACACTAATGAAAGGGCCTCAATGGGTAGAAGGTAAGTTCGGCAAGGCTCTGAAGTTCGCTGGAACGGGTGACCATGTGCTTATTGAAGACGTTCGAATACCACCAAACGGTTGGTCTATCTCTTCGTGGGTAAGTAGGTCTGCTCCTCTGGGGGGTATTTGGATTAGTCATAACGAATCTCGAGCAACTAACAACAATCTTCATCTTTTTTTCAGAGATGGGAATGGTGGCAGGCCAGAAATAGATTTTTACAGCAATGCTCTGGTTGCCAGCAGTGTCGTTCCCGAAGAGGTTTGGACGCACATTGCCTTTGTTGTCGAGCCTAATGGGAATAGAAAAGTTTATATCAACGCGAAACTTGATAAAACCGATGCAAACACGGCAGATTATACTGGCGACACTGCTCCTTTACATATTGGTGAATTTTTTGACTGCTGCAAATACAAAGGTCTCGTCGACGAAGTTGCGATTTTCGATGTAGCTCTGACTGCGGATGATATTACGAGCATCATGACCAAGGGACTTGGGGTAGCACTCAGTATAACTGCTGTTTCCCCATCAGGCAAACTCACCACCACATGGAGCAAAATAAAAGCACCGTAAAGAAGGCATGTTTCAAATTTCCGCAAAAATTAGTTGAAACGTGAAACGTATGGCAAATTAGTCGCTACAGGCGCCGGAGATAGCCCGGTCTATAATGATGCTACTTCCGTTAATATCGGCAAAGACCCCTGGTATAAACTGTATTACAACGGCAGTCTTGATGATGTTGCCCTCTTCAACGTCGCCCTAAGCGAGGATGACATTAAGAGCATTGTGAGTGATGGGCTAGAGGAAGTATTAGGTCTAGCTGTTTCTGGTGTCGGCAAACTGGCTACCACCTGGAGCCAGATAAAGAGATAGCAACTCGTTTAATCTAAAGGCGGTATGCTTAGGTGTGCCGCCTTTTTGTCAATTCCCCAAAACAATTTGTTTTAGGTCTGTTTTGGGGTGTGTTATTATGAGACCGTTGCATAAAATGGAGCTAGTATTCATAAGGGCTCAAAATCAGGAGCCAGTCAAATAGCGGGTTTGCGCCCATCTTGACCAATCGCTGCATCCCGCATGGCACTTGACACTTAAACTTGACCGTTGTTCGAACTTGGCCCACATTAACTCTCTTTTTTTAACCGCAGCGGTCGCAGAGGAGGTGACGTCCCCCCACAGGGGGGATAAGAGGGGGGCTCAAAGAGCACCGAGAAAGGATAAATCTTAGCGTCCTCTGCGTCTTCTCAGCGTTCTCTGCGGTGTTCTGGGCAAATTTTCGTGTCAAGAAATCGCCTCAAACTCTCATTAATACTGGAGCCAGGTTGCAACGGTCTCGTTATTATACCTTTCTTAGCAAAAAAGGAGAACAGGTGTTAAAATTCGAGGTAGAGATTAAAATTTCTAAAGATATAAAAAGTCCTTGACAGATACTAACCTTTGTTGTTATTATAACACACACAAAACAAAAAAATTATCAAGTGAGTTTCAAGGATAGAAAATTTTTATGCGACAAATTCAAATACTCACCAACTTAATACCCCAGATAAACTGGCATGGAAACTTTTATTATTATGTTCTGGGGCTATATCTGGGCGTATATTTTTATATGCTCAGAGATGGTGGGCAGGAGAAATGGTGAAGACAAAGTAATCAGTAATTATAACGATTTTAAGCCCATCATCAGACATCTCGGTGATGGGCTTTTTTGTTATGAAGGAGGAGTTAAACAATGGTTATCATAATGAAATCTGATGCCACCCAACAACAAGTAGATAACGTCGTAGAACGAGTTAAATCCGCCGGATTGGGTGTTCATATTTCCGTCGGTGAACAATGCACGCTGATAGGCGTTATCGGAGACCGGACGAAATTAAGCGAAGCGCCGTTGGAGGCGATGCCCGGCGTTGACCGCACAATGCCGATTACAGCCCCCTACAAATTAGCCAGCAGAGATTTTAGACAAGAGGACACGGTCATCACCATTAATGGCGTTAAAATCGGCGGCAAAGAAATTGTGGTCATGGCTGGCCCTTGCGCGGTTGAAAGTACAGAACAGATTGTACATATTGCCAAAATCGTGAGTAAATATGGCGCTAAATTTCTCCGCGGCGGCGCCTTCAAACCGCGTACTGGTCCATACAGCTTCCAGGGCTACGGCGAAGAAGGGCTGAAGATGCTCGCTGAAGCCAAAGCAGAAACCGGCATTGGGATAATCACAGAGGTTATGACGCCAACAGATGTCGAATTGGTAGCCGAATTCTGCGACATCCTGCAACTCGGCGCACGAAATATGCAGAATTTCTTCCTGTTGAAGGAGGTTGGCGCATCTGGCAAGCCGGTTATGCTAAAGCGCGGTATGTCAGCAACAATCGAAGAATGGCTGTTAGCTGCTGAATACATTCTCGCCGGCGGCAATGGAAATGTCATGTTGTGCGAACGTGGCATCCGTACTTTTGAACCCTATACCCGGAATACCCTTGACCTCAACGCTGTGCCTGCGGTGAAAGGGTTGAGCCATTTGCCGGTCATCGTCGACCCCAGTCATGGAACGGGATTACGGCATCTCGTTGCGCCGATGTCGAAAGCCGCTGTCGCCGCCGGCGCAGATGGATTGCTAATCGAAGTCCATCATGACCCGGAACATTCTCTGACCGGCGACAGCAGTCAATCGCTTCTGCCGGAACAATTTGCTAAGTTGATGCAGGAGTTGAAGCCGTTAGCTGCCGCTGTGGAAAGGGAAATCTGAAACGTGATGCGTGATGAGTGATTTTTCACTTATCACTTATCACTCATCACTCCGAAAATGTACAACCCCCTACCCCCTTTATTAAGGGGGACTATTTTCTGAAACATGCCGTTACCGATAAAATATATAGACATCTATCCCAAACAGTAACCGGACAATCGCCCATCCGCCGCCAACCAGATAATCGCCAAGAATCAAGCCCAAAAAGAGCGGCATGGTGCGGCGGTACATGCCGATTCCGCCGTGTTTGAGGATAATCGTTTTGACGGTCCAGGCGATAAATACAGAAAACCACAGCCAGCCGAAAGTCCAGGTGCTACTGGCGATAGCGTAACCCGCTGGGTGCAATGGCCAGAGTGGGAAGCGCATTCGGAGCATCCAGACGAGGAATGTAAAAATGAATCCAATTCCCATAAACGACATGGCGCTATAATCCGTCGTGGAAGGATAGTACAGCCAACTGCGCAGATAACTATATCCTCCTTCGCCGAGGTCTGGTCGTCCGCCCAGGCGATAAGACATCTCTAAATACGCCCAGAATGATGATAAGACTCCAACTACCACCGCTAATGCCAGAGCTAACGTTACGCGGCGGCTGTTCATCTGCGCCTGCTCTGCTAACTTAAATGCTTCCAGAGTATGCGGCATCGGATGAGCGCGGTAGCCGCGATTAAACGTCCAGTACATTGCTATTATCGTCAAACTCCCCGGGCTGAGACGGCGCGCGCCGATTGCCTGCATGAAAAAATCCTGTGGCGTGATGACAAACATTTCGTGAGTGGGCGGCCCCACCTCTGCTCGGATGCGGGTGATGCTCATAGACAGTAGGTAATAGATTAAAAAATAGACGAAAACGACCCACAATGACATCCCCCCGCGTAGTGAAAGAACAGTGAGAACGATTACCCCGCCTATCAATCCCAATACGGCAGTTCGGTAACGAAGTGGTTCATCGCGCTCCGCTGGATGACTTCTGATGAGACATTTTAAGACAAAAAGTAGATGCCGTTTGCCGACCCAGAGCGAAAGCATGATTAATCCGAAATAAGCTCCCATCGCTTGCGGGCCATCATACGGAAAATCGGGCAGACTACGTAATCCTAACATATTGCCCAAAATCCGTTCGCCTTTCCAGAAGAGATAGAAAAACCAGAGCGAAAACGACATCTCCAGAGGTATCAGGTAACCCAAACCGACCGCAAACGAGAGCACGAACATCGGCGTCCAGCCTATCGCATTCCACGGCTTACTCGTGAAATAACCGCCAATTTCATAGTCACGCACAGGAATATACGGCAATACGGGAAATAAGTAATGAAGTCCATTAATTAAATCAATGCCGCCTGCGATGGCAAACCCAATCCAGAGCATCTTCGTTTTGAATATGGCGCTACCTTTTGTCATCTCTACAGGCAATTGAATAATGGGATAACTCAGACGCTCGCTTTCAATCCACTGTTTGCGGATGATGATATTTATACAAATCATGACCCAAAGCAACGCGGACAGCAAAAGCATCCACCCAAAAATAGGTCTGAGCCACGTTTTGACGTGTTCGGCGAGGTAAAAACTGGATTCACCCCGATAATAATCCCTAAGTCCGCGCAGGTCATCAGCAACTAACCACCTCGGCAAGTAACGCCAAAAGAGTTCCTTCCACTCATTTTCCGGAGTGGCGAACCAGAATGCATGCGGAATAGTCGGAACAACCGTTTGCATCATATCATGTCCCGCGATTGCAGAGGCAACCGATAACATGATGTAAATTGTCAGCAATTCTCCTTGACTGAGAGCATACTTGGGCATGTATTTCTGGAGGGGCAGATTCAGTGTAGTCAAGACGAATATGCTGATGATGACATTAAAGAACAAAGAAATGGTCGTCGGGAGAGCATTCCAGTAGATATGATTATTCATGATAAAATAGAGATTAATCGGTATAAGCGCCAACCCAAGCATCACAGCACGAAGGGTTACTCCTTTTGTTCTAATCGTCATCACTTCCTTTCTCTTAAACGCTTGGTGTGAATTATCGGAGGGTTCGTAGCCTGTCTACCTTCGTCACAGGCAGACCGAATTCACAAGAATTCGGGGGCACCAAGCCCAAACTCTATGTGAGTTCGGCTACAAAAAATATCAGTCCAAAAGTTCTTGACATTCCTGCGCTTCTTGAATACAATATTATACATCCTAAAAGCAGATTTGTCAAAATTTTTCAAAATGGAAAGGAGGAAAAAATGGAAAAGTGGGAGTGCATGGTCTGTGGATATATCTATGACCCTGAAAAAGGTGACCCTGATAATGATATTGAACCAGGAACTTCTTTTGAGGAACTACCAGACGATTGGGTATGTCCCGAATGTGGTGTTGGCAAAGAAGAGTTTGAGAAAGTAGAGTAAACTACTAAGGGGAAGAAACCGAGTTTCTCAGAGAAACTCGGTTTCTTCTGCACATATAAAAATTCAACCATCGAAAGTAGTGGTAAGGAGGGAAACCAATGTCTAAACCGATTACCGTAGGAATTTTAACGGCAAGCGACAAAGGTTCACGTGGGGAACGTGAGGATAAAAGCCAAGACGCCATTGTTGAAACACTCAACAATTTGGATGCTGAAGTCGTGTGGTATCAGATAGTTCCTGATGAAAAAGACATCATCAAAGAAAAATTAATCGAATTAGCAGATGAAGTCAAAGTCGATTTAGCTTTGACTACGGGTGGAACAGGGCTTTCGCCGCGCGATGTTACACCAGAGGCGACGGCGGAAGTCATCGACAAAGAGGTGCCAGGATTTGCAGAAGCAATGCGCGCAGAAAGTCTAAAGAAAACGCCGGCAGCGATGATATCACGCGCTATTGCGGGGATTCGCAAACGCACTCTCATCATCAATTTACCTGGCAGTCCCAAAGGTGCCAGAGAATGTTTAGAGGTTGCTTTGCCTGCTTTGCCACACGCCGTAGAGGTGATACGCGGTGAGGTTGGTGACCACAATAGACCAGAACATAGGAAGAACGCATAATGAAACTAACAACATTACTGCGGCGCTTTATCGATGGACGATGTCCAGGCGATAAATTGCCTGCTACCCTGGATTTGACAGGGATTCGACGAACCATGAAGCAGTTATGGAATGCAAGCATCCGCAATATCGCAACGGGGGTAGTTTTGGAACACGCGGCGACGCTTGTGCGCAACATCGAAGGGAAGGCGCGGCTTGCCTATCCAGTAGTTGGCACAGCAGGCAATGTGGAGCCAAACTACGATGTCGCACAGGACGAAACCTTCATCGGCACTTTTCACACTCATCCTTATGAGAATAGCTTGACTGGGATAGCTTTTAGCGGAGGGGACATCGCAAGCGCTATTAACGAAACAGAATGGATTTCTCTTGTGCAAAGCGGCGATGATGTTTTTGCGCTGATTCGCACAGACAAAACTGTACCTTCTGTAGATTCAAACATAGTAGTAAATCAAGTGAATGATTTATATGAAGACTTGCTCAACATTCGCCTGTCTCATCAATCTGCCCTGCGGATTGCTAACTTACAAATATGCGCGACTTACGGATTAGCCTTTTATGCGGGTAAGATTAGCGGAATATTGGAGGTGAAATTTAAACCATGAGAAGACACACGGGGAAAAATAGAATCAAGGACGACTCAAGCATCCGACAGATAACGAAGCGATTCGAGCAGGAGCGCCAAATGCTCGGTATAGACCCACTACCCATAGATGCTGAAACAGCCACGGAGCTATGGAAGCTATGGCAAACGTTTGAAGCTATTGGCGAAGTACACCCAGAAGGGGTCATCAAACTTTTTGCTTCCGTAGAAGGGGACAAGTTGGTTCTTAAGGAACCTGCCTCCTTACCTGTCGATGGAAACGAGATTCGCATTGGCAAAACTAAAATCGTTATCACCCTGGAGCCTTCCAAAGGGGAGAATCATCCGGAGCATCATCATGATTAGAAACCACCAGAAAATGATAGCCGATAAAATACGCCTGGAATCCTATCGAAAAGCTATCATTGAAACAGTAAAACCAGGTGATGTTGTGTTGGATTTAGGAACCGGGTTAGGCATTTTAGCTTTTTTAGCTTGTCAAGCAGGCGCACGGAAAGCGTATGCCATCGAACAATCGCAAATAATCTCAGTGGCGAACCAAATTTGCTGGGCAAACGGGTTTCAGGATAAAGTGACCTTCATCAAAGACCATTCCACAAAAGTAAAACTTCCTGAAAAGGTCGATGTTATCATTACGGAAACTTTGGGCACCTTCGCCCTTGATGAAAATATTCTTCCCTCTATTATCGACGCAAGGGACCGGTTCCTCAAATCAACCGGAATAATTATACCCTCTGAAATCGAATTAGTTCTCGTCGCCATAGAAGCAGAAACACACTACAGCGTCATTGAATTTTGGGATTCGCCTCTTTATGGCATAAATTTCAAACCAGCGCGAGCGGAAATCGCCAGGCTTCCTCATGCGATAAGAATCAAGGAAGCGGAATGTTTATCCGACGCCGTAGCGCTCAAACGGTTTGACCTACAGACGACTAATGAAATAACCCTCGACGAAAAGATTTCATTTAAAACTAAAAAAACAGGGATATTACATGGCTGGGGCGGCTGGTTTGAAGTTCAATTAACGCCCAACATCTCTATATCTACTTCACCCGCCGTCCCCGAAACTCACTGGAAAAATATCTTCCTTCCCTCAATAGTCCCCATACGCGTCAACGCCGGCGATGTCATAAATCTGCACATCCGCGCTGTCAAAAGGGAAGACCATACCGCATGGTGGTGGAGATTGGCTTAAGAAGGGAAAGAATATTATCTTTCTCTGCCAATAATCTCAATACTCCGAACAAAAGCTCTCTTCAGCGTTTCATCCCCAATAAACGCGTCTGACTGATTAAATACCTTGTCTCATCCAAAATATGCTTGAGATACTCAACTGGAGAAGGTGGCATATTCAACCTCTTCAATGATATAGGGACGGATGTAAGGGCTAAGTGAATCAGTAGTTACTAGTTCAACTGGTCGTCTTAATAAATCCTCTAACAGAAATGAGAGATACATGAAGTTATCAAAGGTCTTTTGCCCTTGTTCAAATTCTACCAGTAAATCTATATCATTGTATATTCTCTACGCGAAGCGTCCGTCGTAACCTTGATTAGGCACGCTGTTGGGCAGTTGTCAGCCGCCATTGGAGGCCAACTGCACTACTTTGTCGTGTAGCTAATATAAATTATTCTCATGCCACTTGATAAATCACCGGACGGTAATGGGGGGCCGGTATTGGCTTCCCCATGCGTATCAACTTAAGCGCAAGACCTTGTGACAACTGGTTTTCAAGCCTCCTGTTACTGCCCCAGAACAGGTGTCGGAGCATTGGAGAGATGGAGCACTGGGGCATTTCTGCGCCAGTGACCCAACGCCCCAGTGCCCCAATGCCCCATTACCCCAACATCTAAGTCCCCCAAAGTCAGTTGTGGTGGGACATCGTCCTTAAGTTGATACGTATGGGGGCCGGTATTGGCTTCCCATTAGCTCGGGCTGCCTCAAGCCACGCTCCTTTTGCCTTCAATACCTCTTGTAATGCCTCCTCTGGTGTCTCACCGAAAGCAGAACAATGTTTTAAATCAGGTATATCTGCAATGTATCCCCCATCTTTTTCACTGTAAAAGACATTGATGTGATAATCCTTCATCGGTCATCCTCCATTTGAAGATTATATCGTTCAATGAGTTGCAATAATTGTTTTATCTGATAAGGCTTTGCCTTCCCCTTGACACTCTGCAAGTTTAATAATTCGGGAACCTCTGGATGGACGAAGATATGGTGGCTACCACTGATGCGGTCTAACCTGAACCCAAAACTTTCAGCACAACTCACGGCTTCTGAAAAACGGATATTTTTTGAACCAGAAAGCAACCTTTGAAGCAACTTGCGTTTTGTCATCTATTTCCATCCCAACATCTTGTGTCAATACGCCTGACGCTGGCGCTGAGCAGTGCTACGAGTTCCAGCACAGAATTTCCCAAAAACTCTGGGCATTCCAACAGAAACAGACCTGCCTATCAATACGGCGCTTGGAGAATCTGCATCACAAGTTTAGTTGCCATTTCAGTCACCTCTATTTGAATCGGTCTAACGACCAAGCTCACCGGCGGCAATGGAACGCAGCGGAATTGCCGTCCGTGTGGAGCGCCTTGTTATGCCTTCTTTCATGTATGTCAAAGGTATCGCTCTGTAATATACGCAACATAATCCTTATGCTGCTCTCGGTGTTGGGCTAGTCGAACAATTAATTCTTGATAAGTAATCGCATGAAACAGAACACCATCAGAGCGCACTATGTCTGCAAACTGCTCAACTTCTTGTCGATGCCTGAATCCAGGTTCCCCCAATGCGTCATACCATAAATAGAGAAGACGATAACGGGAATGACCAAATTTACAATTCAATCCAAGGATATGCTTGATAAGTTGCGCTGCATGGAGATACCCAAAGCGACTATCATCAGGCGAAATTTCTTGTGCAAGATTTTTGGTCTTCGATAGATTCTCCCAGACTATTACATTTGTGAAGTATTTTGGGTCAAGTCCTCCGTGCCGGCGAGAAGAATAGGCTTCGGTGAATTTGCATTCTATTGCAAAAACTTTGCATTTGTGGGGTTGAGAAGGAAAAAATAATACATCAATATTCGGGGAAAACTGAAAACGACCATCAATTGGGAACTTTTGCTCAAATTGTATTTGACCAGATAATTTGCTACCTGCGCGCGAAAGTTTGCAGGCTGAAAACAACAACGACAAATCAGATTTTTCCCTCCAATAATCGAACAGGTTGATTCCGAGTGCCGATGATGAATGGAGAGCTTGAATTTTAGCAGGCTGGCCTGCTTTGCAATTCAATTCTCCACCATCTCCACCCTCAAGTTCTTTTTTTGTTTTCTCGTTGAGCGATTTAAATAGATTGTCTGCAATTTTCGTTGTGTAGACTTTGCGACCTCGGTCTCCAGCACTCCCGACGAGTTGCAGCCCTGTGTTATTTGCCCATTCAATCTGCTTGGCAATTATCTGTTCAGATGCATTCAAATCGGTTCCTCTTTTCGGCATAACTTGTTATTAGACGGAAAAATTCCGTCTATTATTTTTATTCAGAATTTTTCCGTCTATTCCTATTGAACCAATTTCTAAAATATGATAAAATAAAAATTGTTTTTTTAATTGTAGCATAACAACACAACGAAATCAAGAATATAATTCAGTTTCAGTTTAGAGCGAATGGCTAATATTCATGGAGGTTTAGACCAATGTTATCTGAAATCGGGTTAATGATATTATCATCCATTTGTGTTTTCTCTTCTCAAGAGGAGAGCATAATTAACGGTTGGCTTGAACAGCCTGTTTTAGCCCCAAATGAAGCCCACAGTGAAATCCAGCAATTCATCAAGCGCCGTACTACTCTTCTGGAATTCCCGGAGACGGCAAGTGAGTGGCGGGATAAGAGTGAGAATCTGCGACGCGAACTCTTAGAGAAGGTTGTCTTTTCAGGCGTCCCCGCTGAATGGATTGAAGGTGAACCACAGGTGGTCTTTGGCGATGTCATCGAAACGGATAAAGGCTATCTAATCCGAAAGCTTAGATATGAAGCACTGCCAGGACTCTGGATACCGGCGCTGCTGTATGAACCAACCGAAAGCAAAGGGAAAATCCCGGCGGTTTTAAACGTCAACGGACATGTGGGCCCACCGGGAAAGGCTATTGAATATGAGCAGATACGGTGCATCAACCTCGCCAAACGCGGCATGCTGGCGTTGCATCCAGAATGGCTTTTCTTCGGCGAACTGGCCGGAGAGGATTACAAGCATAATCGGCTGGCATATCTCGACCTTTGTGGAACCAGTGGGCTGGCGGTATTTTATTTAGCGATGAAGCATGGACTTGACTTTTTAGAGAAGTATCCCAAAACCGACCCTAAACGCATAGCCATGACTGGTCTCTCAGGCGGCGGCTGGCAGACTATCATTTTGAGCGCTTTGGACACGCGCATTTCATTGGTCGTTCCAAACGCGGGTTATATCTGCCTTTTCTGTCGTGTCGATAACGTGTCGGATATCGGTGACCTTGAACAGAATCCGACTGACCTTGTATCCATAGCCGATTATCCCTGTCTTACCGCGATGCTCGCGCCGCGCCCGACGTTGCTAATCTATAATGAAAAAGACGACTGCTGTTTCCAATCTCACCGCTCACGCCCCGCAGTGTTTGAGCCAGTAACGCCTTTTTTTGAGCTATTTGATAAAGCTGATGACTTCCAGTTTTACAACAACATAGACCCAGGCACCCACAATTACGAGAAGGATAATAGAGAACAATTTTATCGGTTCATCAACAAATACTTCCTGTCTCCCCCCTTTGAAATCCCCCCTAACCCCCCTTTGCCAAAGGGGGGAAAAAGGGTGATTTCCCAATCGGAGAAAGTAGATTCCGAGATTCCGTCAGATGATGAGGTGCTTAAACAGGAAGAACTTAATGTGGGGTTGCCGGAGAACAACGCCAATTTTTTCACGCTTGCAAGCGAACTGATGGAAGATTTGCCGGTAAATCGCCCTCCCGAAGGCAACCCGGATGAGTTGGCGAAGTGGCAGGCGGAAGGCAGAGATAGGCTCCGAAAGGTTTTACGATTGAAGTCGATGACAGCAAAGGCATCTATACTGAAAGAAACCTCCGATGGCGAACTGAAAGCGAGGTACTATAAAATTTCAATCGGTGAAGAATGGTCAGTTCCTGCTGTCGCTATATCCAAATCCGAAGCGATACCAGGTTCAATCGCCATAGTCTTAGCGGATAAGGGAAAAGCCACAGTCGCAGAAACGGTTGAAAAACTGACGGAAAATGGTTCGCTTGTGATAGCAGTTGACCCGCTCTTTATGGGGGAATGCGTGCCCGCGAGTTCGCTTTGGCAATACGCCCAGATGGTCGCCACCGTGGGTGAGAGACCATTGGGGATACAGGTGGGGCAAATAGGCGCCATCATTGAGTGGGTATGCAAAGAATACAAAACCCCCTGCGTGCGGGGGGCCAGGGGGGGGGAGCGAGTATCCCTTTATAGCATCGGCTGGAATGCGAGTATCGTAGCTCTTTCAGCTTGTGGGTTATACGGCGATAAAGTCCAGAGCGTATTACTCGAAGATGCTCCAGCAAGTTTGAAGTTGCTCATCGAAAAACACCTTGACTATGAGACATATCCTGCGCTTTTCTGCTTTGGGTTGCTAAAGCAGTTCGATGTCCAGGAACTTATTGCCCTCTGCGCGCCGATAAAGATAGAACTAATGCAAGAAGAAAATTAACAAAAAATTATTATTGACATAATAGATTTTGTTATGTTATAATAAATCTCAATAAAATCAAGCAATTTAACAGAGCAGACGATGATTGTCTGGCTCTGATATAAAGGCGACGATGCCTGTTGATACTCTATTTTTGTGTCAGCAGGCATTTTGGGTTTTAGAATGGAATTTGAATGGGACGACAATAAAAATCAAGAGAATATAAAAAAGCACGGCATTAGCTTCAAACGTGCGACTAAAATCTTTTTAGGCAATGTCCTTGAATGGATAGACGACCGCACCGATTTAGACGAAGAAAGAATTATTGTACTTGGGCGTTCCGAACGAACAATTCTTTATGTCGTCTATACCTGGCGTGGTAATGCAAGGAGAATTATTTCAGCAAGGAGAGCAACGAAAAATGAAAGAAGAAAATATCTTGCGGTATACCCTTGAAGAACTTGAGAATCTCCCAGATGAAACCGATTGGGAGCGTGTCAACAATATGACAGATGAAGAGGCCGAAACCGCTGCGCTATCCGACCCTGATGCAAAACCTTTAACTGAAGCAGAATTGAACCAATTCAAGCGAACAATTTATGTCAAAGGGGAAAAAGTCTGGGAGGATTCAAAAACCATCGGGGAATTAGATATAGAAGCTATAGCAGATTTCGCCATCATCCCTGTGGACAATGATATTGTGGCTTGGTTCAAAACACAATGGGAAGACTACCAAGCGCGGATAAACGCTGTGCTTCGAGATTATGTCGAGGCTCACTAATAATTAACACATTAGCGCACCATGGCGCTTATTTGAGGAGGTGATGGATAAGAACTGATTTCTGTAAGGCGCGAAAAACCAATTTGTTCCAGCGCGGGCGAATCATAGGCCCAGATGTTTGATGATTTATAAAATAAGGTCAGAATAATGAAAAAGTAGGAGGTAATAAAAAATGAAAGTCAGAGTAACAAGAATCGCCGTGGTAAGTATCAGTCTAATGGTTATTGGACTAATACTCACCGGCCAAAATGTTGTCGCCATAGACCCCGCAACCGTTGCAGGGATGTGGCTGTTTGATGATGGTGCCGGAGATGTTGCCAAAGATTCTTCTGGCAAGGGTCTTGACGCAAAGCTCATAGGTGGCCCTCAATGGGTCAATGGTAAATTTGGCAAAGCTCTGGAATTTGATGGCGTGGCTGCTTATGTTGAAGTTCCGGAGCATGCAAATCCGACTGTTGCTATAACCGTCTCAGTATGGGCAAAAAGCAACACTGAGACCTGGAATCAGCACGGTTGGCTTGTTGAAAAAAGGAACGCGTATATGCTTCATCCCATTCAGAATGATACCACCGTCGGTTGGATTTTTTGCAATGGCGGCTGTTGGAATCAGCCTTTTACATGGAGTGACGGAGCAGTAGGTCCTGAAGATATCACTCAGTGGCACATGTACACTGGCACTTTCGATAGTGCAACTGGTGAGCGGAAGCTGTATATTGATGGCAAAGTTGAGAACACTCTTGAACTTAATAAGGCTTCGATTAATGTGGATACTGGCCCCCTCTATATTGGCAATGATACCTGCTGCGCCGGCAGATTCGGCGACGGTGTCGTCGACGAGGTTGCTGTTTTCAGCGTAGCGTTGAGTGAAGCTGAAATTCAGGTCATCATGAAAGGTGGACTCCAGTCGGTACTTACTGCTGTAGAACCGGCTGACAAACTAAGTACCACATGGGCTGACATTAAAACCCAGGATTAACCAGTGGTGATTTGCTACTTAGTTTCACCAAATTAATTTTTTATAGTTTGTAGTAGTGACTTCAGTTGCTTCTTCGGCTCGACAAACGACTGAAGTCGTTACTACAACGCAACAATGAAAAATAGGAGGTAATAAGAAATGAAAGTCAGATTAACAAAAATTGCCGTGGTAAGTATCAATCTAATGGTTCTTGGGCTAATATTCACAGCCCAAGGTATTGCCAAAATTGACCCCGCAAACATTACCGGGATGTGGTTGTTTGACGATGGTACAGGAAAAGTTGCGAAAGATTCTTCTGGCAGTGGTCTTGACGCCGAACTTATATCGGGCCCTAAATGGGTCGATGGTAAGTTTGGCAAAGCTTTAGAGTTTGATGGTAAGGCTTCCTATGTTAAAATTCCGGACCATCAAAATCCGTCTACAGCGATAACCGTCTCAATATGGTGCAAAAGCAACACTGGGACCTGGAATCAGCACGGATGGGTGTTTGAAAAAAGGGACGCGTATATGCTTCATCCTGTTCAGGGGAATACCACTATGGGTTGGATTGTTTGCAATGGTGCCTGTTGGAATCGGCCTTTTGATTGGACAACCGGAGCAGTAGGTCCCAAAGATATCACTCAGTGGCATATGTACACTGGCACTTTCGATAGTAAAACGGGTGATTGGAAGTTGTATATTGATGGCAAAGAAGAGAGCACTCTTGACCTTAATAAGGCTCCGATTGTTGTGGATCCTGGCCCCATCTTTATTGGCAATGATACGTGATGCGCCGGGAGATTCGGCGGCGGTGCCGTCGACGAAGCTATTATTTTCGATGTGGCGCTGAATAAAGATGATGTTCAGGCAATCTACCAAGGTTTTGATTCGGCATTTGCTGTGGGCCCGACTGACAAACTAACTACTACCTGGGCTGACATTAAAACCCAAGATTAACCGGTGGTGCGATGATAGCCGAGGAGGCTACATATAACCGAATTCGCCGGTTCCGAAGGCAAATTAACACAGAGCAGACGATGATTGTCGTGCTCTATTTGATAAAGGCGGCGATGCCTGCTGATACTCTATTTGTGTCAGCAGGCATTTTTTGTTTTGATATACAGTGATTTTTGCATGTGAAAGAGATTCTTCGCTGACGCTCAGAATGACGGTAACCCCGTCATCAGATTTGAAAACGCAGAAGTTATTTCGTATCTAATTCTTACTTTTTTCTTCAGTGTTTCTTTTTAAAGAATGAAAATGTGATTCATTCGTTACAAACGCCTTGAATTAAAATTCAGGCTAAGAAACTCAAGTCAACTAAAAGTTGACTAATCGGCCAGGTATAGTCGTCTTTCAGACGACTTTAGCGTCTTAGCACCGATTCTCCCGATGCTCGGGACAGGTCGGTATCTTCGACCTATTTCGCAGTTCCCCTCCTTCCTCCCCCTTGACGGGGGAGGCCAGGTGGGGGTGAATACAAGGCACCCCATGCGCATCAAGTTAAGGGCAATCACGTAGATATGATGTTGTTCCTCCCCCTTGACGGGGGAGGTTAGGTGGGGGTGAGAGCGGCGCTCTCGCTTTTTTCACCCTCCCCTAACCCCTCCCGTCAAGGGAGGGGAATTGGGAAAAAACGCTTAACTTGATGCGTATGGG
>Ga0194125_10000449_pt1 | contig 68947 bp, 35 predicted proteins | sample TA2KigC250mmetaG_FD_148626 | JGI IMG/M metagenome (GOLD analysis project Ga0194125, IMG submission 148626) | Freshwater microbial communities from Lake Tanganyika, Tanzania - TA2015034 Kigoma Deep Cast 250m | ecosystem: Environmental > Aquatic > Freshwater > Lake | place: Tanzania: Lake...
CCGCGCAGATGCGGGACGCGAGCCTCGCCGCCCTCAGGTCAGTCCCCGGCGTGGAGGTTGTCGTTCCGCAGCCCTCGCCTGACGACCGGACCCTCGACAGCGCGCGCGGTCTCACGCCTCACGGGGCGGTGCAGAACCTCGACCAGGCCGAGGCGGTCGCGGAGTACTTCGCACTGCAGAAGGTGGACGGCCTCGTCCTCTGCCCGCTCGACTTCGGCGACGAGCGCTCGGTCGCCAAGGTCGCCGAGAAACTCCGCGTGCCGGTCCTGCTCTATGCGACCAAGGAGCCGCCCGCCGCAACGGACGCGAGCCTCGCGCGGGTGTCGGACTCCTACTGCGGTAACCTGTCCATCGCCTCGGCGCTCCACCGGCGCGGAATCCCCTTCCGCTTCGCTGGCATCTTCCTCCCAGGCGAGGCAGAGCTGACCGCCGAGTTCGAGACCTTCGCCCGCGCGGTCGCCGTCGTCAAGGGCCTGCGCAACGCGCGCCTCGGCCAGGTCGGCGTCCGCCCCGCCACCTTCGAGACGGTCGGCTACGACGAAGCCGAGCTGGTGCGCAAGTTCGGCGAGAACGTCATCTTCGCGAACCTGGACGACATCGTGCATGCCGCCCGTCAGCTTGCCGACGACGACCCGCGCGTCCAGGAGGCGATCGCGGCCATCCGCCGTTCCGTTCGCTCGATCACGGTCACCGACGATCACCTGCTGAACTCCGCCCGGGTCGAGATCGCACTCGCCGACTTCTGGGAGCGCAACCGTCTCTCGGCGATGGCCGTTCAGTGCTGGCCGACCATCCAGCGCGCGATGAGCCTCTCGCTGTGCGCGGTCTTCGGCCGCCTCACGCAACGCCACATGCTGACCGCCTGCGAGGCCGACGTCCTCGGCGCGCTCTCGATGCTGGTCAACTACCAGGCGGCGCTGGGCGAGACCCTCCCGCACTTCATCGACTGGACGATCCAGCACCGCGATGACCCGAGCCTTCTCCTCGCCTGGCACTGCGGGAACGCCCCTCCGTGCCTCGCGCGCCACCCCGACCGGACTGCTCTGCGCTCGCGCCGGAACATGACCGGCGAGTTGCCGCCCGTCGAGGCCGACCCGATGGCCGGCCTCTGCCAGTTCCAGCTTCGGCCCGGTGAGGTCACCTTCTGCCGCCTGGCGGAATGTCGCGGCGAGTGGAAGATGCTGATCGCGAGGGGCGAGATCATCCCCTCCGAGGAGACGCTCGCCGGCACGTGGGCCTGGGTCCGCGTCCCCGACCACGATCGCCTCTACCGCACCCTCGTCGAGGAGGGCTTCATCCACCACGCCAGCATGATCCACGGGGATCAGGTACAGGCCCTGCAGGAAGCCTGCTGGTTCATCGACCTCAGGCCCGTCGTCGTGGTTTGACCAGACGTTGCTGGGAGTGCCGGCACCCTTGCCGGCTGCTGTGGCAAACGCCGTTGCCGTGACCGCCTACCTCCCGAAGGTGACCACAATCCGACAGGGCCGGTCAACGTCGGACAGCGTCACCGTCTCCGCATCGTACCCGTTCCACCGCCGCCCGTTGACCGTGACCTCCGCAATCCGCTTCGCCTGAGGGTGCCGCAGATGCAGCACGATCGCCTTGGGGGCCTGGCGCGTTGGCGGGGTCAGTGACACGCTTACCTCGCCCTGGTTCACACGTGACCTAACCTCGAAGCTCACGGTGCCGAAGGCCGTCTCCGCGCCCTCGACCTCGATTCGCTTCCCGTTCGCGAGCCATGGCCGTGGCACGCCGCTGCACAGGATCAGGGTGTTCCCTTCGTCGCGCACCAGCATCGTCCGCAGCATGAAGAGCTGCTGCGTGTTCGAGTACGTGTGCGGCAGCGTCAACGCATTCTCCCCGCTCTTGAGCTGCGTGCACTCGACCGACGAGAACGTCTCGCGCGTCATGCCGTATGCCAGCGACGCGTACAGGCCGAGCAGGTAGCGCTCCGGTCGGCCGGCCACGAGTTGGTTCCACAGATACCCGTAGCCGTACGCATGGTCGATGCCACCCACGAACTCGCTGACGCCCATCTGGATTCCGCCGCACTCCCGCAGGAAGCCCTCGATGAGGCGCTCGTCGCGACTCCCCGGCGCGGGCAGGCCGCACTCCAGCAGCGTCGAGGCCACGAGGCCGTAGTAGTCGCGGCTCTCGTAGCCGGAGTCCTTGAGCAGGCGCTGAGTGTCGGGCTCCATCGGGATGATCCGCCGGCCGTCCCGCGTGATCGTCGCCGCGCGCATGGAGGCCAGGATGTCCCGTCGATAGGCCGCCGCCTCGCTTCCGATTCGCCGGGCGTCTTCCGTCCTGCCGACCGCCCGCAGCGCCTTGGCGATGCGCTCCATTCCGACGCAGCAGTAGCAGTTGTGCAGGTAGCCGTACACCGGCGGCAGGTAGTCGCAGTAGGACCGGTGGCTGATCAGCCCCGCCACCAGGGGACCCTCATCGCGGCTCTCCGCGCGATGGCGGGTGATCCAGTCACACGCCGAGACCGCCGATGGCGCATGCTCGAGCAGCCACCCGGCGTCACCCGTCGTCTCGTAGTGCACGGCGAGCGCGCACAGGTAAGCGCCCGTATCGGTCAGCCCGAAGTTCCAGTCGAGCAGGCCGTCGGGCGTCTGGCGGTTCCGCAGGCACGCGAGCAGGGCCGCCGCGTCGTCGTGATGGCCGTACAAGTCGAGCGCCCACGCGTAGCGTGCCGCGCTGTAGCCGAAGACCGCCTCGTAGAAGCCGCTGCCGTCGTGGGCCTCGTAGAAGCCGTCTACCTTGTCCACGTTGATCGCGCTGTACGCCAGCCACGCCCGATAGCCGTCCGTCAGGCGAGCGTCGGGCACGTCGATCTGCATTCCCCCGGCGTACTCGGCCTCCCAGAACCTCCGCGTTCGCAGCGTGTAGGCATCCACTTCGCAGGCACAGATGTCCTCGATCAGCGCGCCGGCTTTCAGCGGGCACGGAATGCGCAGCCCCCACAGGGCCTTCTCGCCCGGAGACACCTTCAGCACCGTGCTCGTCGTCACGACCGGCAGACTCGCGGGACTCACGGCGAAGCTCACCGGCACCTCGCGGGCCTGCCCGTTGGTCGTTGCCTCCAGCTTCACATACGCGAACAGGGGCGCGTCCGGGCTGAAGCCCTCCGAGTAGCCCAGCACCGTCTCCTCATACGTGACGCCCTCGTGGCTCCACTCGGCCTCCACGACCGGCAGATGCCCGTCGAGCAGACGCTTCGTGGGGCGGTCGGGGCCGCTGCCGAAGGGCACCTGGTCGGCCCCGATGGTCAGCACACCTGTGACCGGCATCGGTTGGCCGCCTACCACCGCCGTCCCCAACTCCAGCGCGCCCGTCTCGGTGACGCCCACCTCGTCGGGATGCCACTTCACGCCGACAGCCTCGCGCATGTGCCGCATCGGCGGATAGACCGCCGCCACGCGCTCATAGGTCGGGTCGCCGGGCTCCGCCAGGATCGTCTCGCCCATCACGTCCCCCGCCGGCGCCAGCTCTGCTAGTTGCAGCTTCAGCCGATCCGGCGCCGTCGGCTCCACGTCCACTTCCTCGAACCAGGACTCGATCACCGGGCCGTGGTCCGCGTAGTCGTTGTCCAGGTCGGGCTGGCCGTACTGTGGGTCCGTCGATCCGTAGCCCTTGCCGAGGATCAGCAGCGTGGGCGCCCCCTCGCATCCGAGGGGGCGGCGGACCACGCGCTGGGTCGTCCACTCCGCCTCGCTGGCCGTGCGTGTGAGGTACCGGACGCAGTCTCTGCCCAGCTCGATGCGGAGCCGATGCGGCTGTGAGCGGTCGCACTGAGCGAGGTAGGTCTCATGCGGTCTCCCGCCACCGGCCTCCACGGTGTAGTACTGGCCGCCCTGGAAGTCGATGATCGAGAGCTGGCACCATGCGCTCGGCGCCCAGTACAGCACGACCCCACAGCTCCAGCTCACACCCGAGGGCACCGAGGGCTGCATGAGCGCCGAGACCGTGACGCAGTCCTGGTTCAGCGGGCGCTCGACGTGCGCAAAGGTGTTCATCGCCGCCCGGACGTGCAGCTTGCCCTCCCGCACCTCAACGGTGTTCCCCGGCGAGACATCCACCTGCCAGGCGCCGTCGAGCTGCGGCCCATCGAACCCATTCCGCAGCAGGACCGACGCTGGCGCAGTCGCGCACCACAGCGCAGCCACTGCCATGGCCCCCACCCGCGAACGCACGAACGAGCAGGGAAACGAGCGCATCTGGCCTCGACCTCCTCCTGCAATCACGTTCCCCCAAGTCGACGCAACGTCCTCGCCCCAACGAGGTGCTGGCCGCCGCACACCGAATACGCGCCTCCGCAAGCTCACCATCGGAACAGAACCGGAATGGACATCGTCGGTCTTGGCATGTCAACCCTCGACGTGCTGATCCGCCTTGGCGAGATGCCGACGTGGGAGCGTGGGGCGCGCATCGAGGGTTTCGGGCTCGATGGCGGCGGGCCGGTCGGCACAGCATGCGTGGCCGCCGCACGGCTGGGGGCAAGCGTGGGCTTCGTGGGTGTCGCGGGGAACGATGCGGTGGCCGAGCTGAAGCTGCAATCCCTCCGCGAGGGCGGCGTGGACACCAGCCGCGTCGTGATCCGCAACCGGCCGGAGACGCAGGTGGTCGTCGTCCACGTAAACGAGGAGACGGGGGAGCGAGTCTTCTCGGGGCTCCGGGGCTTCGGCGATGATCCGCTGATCGCGGCCGAGTTGGACCGCGAGTATGTTACTTCCGCCGCGTGGCTGCACTTGGACGGCTCCCACCCCGAGACCGCGATCACCGCCGCTCAGTGGATGCACGAGGCGGGGAAGCAGGTGGCCATCGACTGTGGCAAGACGGACGCCGCTTCGGTCGCCCCTGGAATGCTCGACTTGCTGCGTCACGTAGATGTGCTGATCTGCGGTCAGGGCTTCGGGCGCGCTCTCACGGGCCACGCGGACCCCCGGTCGGCGGGCGAGGCGGCGCTCGCGTTCGGGCCGCGAATCGTGGTGCAGACGGAGGGCATGGCAGGGAGCTACACGGTGACGGCCGGGGAGCGCTTCCATACGCTGGCCTTCGAGGTTGAGGTCCTCGACACGACCGGCGCCGGCGACGTCTTTCATGGCGCCTACCTCGTGGGTCTGCTGCGGGAGTGGCCCCTGGAGACCATCGCCTGCTTCGCCTCTGCCGTCGCCGCCCTCAAGTGCACACACCTCGGCGGCCGCCGCGGCATCCCGACGTTCGAGGCAACCGCCGCCTTCCTCCGAGAACGGGGCCTCGACCTGTAGCGTTGGGTGCGTTGAGAAGGTGCTTCGCGAAGGGGCCGACGGGCGTCACGTCGAAGTACGCCGAATCGTCGGGGTACGTCGGAAGACCAGCTGGTGCCGGAGGCCGGGGTCGAACCGGCACGGGGTGTGAGCCCCACCAGATTTTGAGTCTGGCGCGTCTGCCTATTCCGCCACTCCGGCGTAAGGACCCGAAGTATAGGGGTACACTAACAGCCTGTCAAGCCAGCGCAAGGCTCGGCGGTATCCTGGATGCGGCTCGGAACCCTCCCCACCGTGCGGGTGCGGTCAGGCACGTCGGAGCCGGCGGCGAGCACTCCGGATGAAGGCGACGATCATCACAGGCGGGCCAGGCAGCGGCAAGACGGCCGTGCTGCCTTTGCTGGCCCGCCGGCTGACCGGTCGCATCGCCCTCCTGGATGGAGACGATCTCAGTTGGGTCCGTCCTCACGAGTTGACCATCGAGTGGCTCAACTTGGTGCAGAGCAACATCGTAGCGTGCGCCGCCAACTTCCGGGACTTCGGGGTGGAGCACTTCATTGCGGCGTACGTCCTGCCAGACCGCGAGCGGCTGGGGCGCCTTGCCTGGCTCCTGAGGGCGGAGGGCTACGTCGTAGGGGCGATCGCGCTGCGAGCGAGTGAGCGCGTGGTCCTGAGGCGCCTGGCCGAGCGCGGGCACGACCCACAGAGGAACCGCGAGCTGTTCCGCGTCGCTGTAGAGTGCTGTCGCAGCATGGAGCAGCTTGAGGGCGTTCCGTACGTCGATACGGACACGCTCACCATCGAGCAGGTGGCGGACGAGCTACACCGGACGATGGAGCTTCTGCCGCGAAGCTGAGGGCCGTTCAGCAGGGCGCTCAGCTCAGTTCACAGCCAGTTGCTGCTCAGGATCCTCACGCCGCCGGCCCATGTGGCCGGCCTTAGGAGAGAGCGATGAGCACCACACCTCCGTGGGAAGGTCCACGAACAGAGTCGGATGCCGGCAGCACAGGCGCCCCGCCGTCCGCGCCTTCGGCGCCGCCGCCGGGAGGCTACCGCCCGCCGCCCGGCCCGCCGCCGGCGTACCCGGTGACGCCCAGCGTGCCGCCGGTCGGCCAGCCGCGGCGTCGCAGCAGCGGGGCGATCACGTGCCTGATCATCCTGGTCGTGCTCGCTGCGATCATGCTGGGCGGGATGGCGTTGCTAGCCACGGGCTTGCGGTCCACCGGCGGGCCGCAGACGACCTGGGCGGGGGCCACGGGCGACACGATCGGCGTCATCAGTGTGGAGGGCATCATCACGGGCGGAGGGTCGATATCGCCTTTCTTCGGGGCGACCGCAGGCTCCGACAACATCACCGCCCTCTTCCGCGAGGCCGCCAAGGATGACGTCGTGAAGGCGATCGTACTCCGCATCGACAGCCCGGGCGGAAGCGCGGCAGCCTCCCAGGAGATCTACGAGGCCGTCGAGGACTACAGGCAAAGGACCGGGAAGCCGGTCGTCGCCTCGATGTCGGATGTGGCCGCTTCCGGGGGCTACTACGTCGCCGCGCCTTGCAGCAAGATCGTCGCGCTCCCCGCGACCCTCACCGGCTCCATCGGCGTGATCTTCGAGACCCTGGAGTACCACGAGCTGCTGAAGAAGGTCGGCGTGAAGGGCAACACCATGACCAGCGGACCCCACAAGGACATGGGCTCGCCCTTCCGCGCGATGACCGGCGAGGAGCGGAAGCTCTTTGAGGCGATGATCGAGGACGTCTACGACCAGTTCGTCACCGCCGTCGCCGACGGCCGGAAGATGGACAAGGCCAAGGTCAAGAAGCTCGCCGACGGGCGCGTCTACACCGGCCGGCAGGCGAAGGAGATCGGCCTCGTAGACGAGCTTGGCTCCTTCCGCGGCGCGATCAAGATAGCTGCCGAGATGGCGCGCATCGAGAAGGAGCCGACCGTCAAGTTCTACGGTCGGATGACTCTTTTCGAGGCCTTGTTCGGTGAGGTCCGTTCCCAGCCGATCCGCAACTTCCCCCCGGGTCTGCTCTTTGACAGCCGGGTCTGGCCCGTGGGGCAGATGATGATGACCGAGACGGGCGCGCCCCGCCTCGAGTGAAACGACGGGTTCGGGGTTCGGCGTTCAGGGTTCCGGGGCCACGGCCAGCGCAGCGCCCGGACGTCCCTGACCCCGAACCCCGAACCCCGAACCCGGAACCATGCTGTGGCACAGCGCCTGGTCCTCATCGATGGCAATAGCCTGATCCACCGGGCTTACCATGCGATCCCGAACCTGACGACGTCCTCGGGGCGGCCCGTGGGGGCGGTCTACGGATTCGCGCAGACCGTGCTGAAGCTCCTGGCGGAGAACCCGCCGGACTTGGCGGCAGTCGCCTTCGACCCGCCCGGCAAGACCTTCCGCCACGCGATCTTCCCCGCGTACAAGGCGAACCGTCCCCCGACGCCTCCCGACCTCGCCGAGCAGTTCGCTCTCGCGCGACGGCTGACGGAGGTCTGCCGGCTGCGAAGCGTAGAGACGCCGGGCTTCGAGGCGGACGACGTGATCGGCGCCCTGGCGACCCGCGCCGCCGAGGCCGGCCTCGACGTGCTGATCGTGACCATCGACCGCGACTGCCTGCAGCTCATCACCGACCGGGTGAAGGTGCTGTCACCCAGCCGCGGCCCGCTCGACGCCGTGCTGTTCGACGCAGACGAGGTGAAGCGCACGTACGGCTACACCCCCTCGCAGGTCACCGACGCGAAGAGCCTCATCGGCGATCCATCCGACAACATACCCGGCGTCCCGAAGGTGGGTAAGAAGACGGCGGCCACGCTGCTGGAGAAGCATGGGTCGCTCGAGGAGGTCCTCCGCCATCCCGAGGACGTCCCCAACCAGGCGGCCCGCGAGTACGTGGTGGAGCATCCTCAGGCCGTGCTCGCTGCCAAGCACCTCGCGACGATCCGCACCGATGCGCCGGTTGATGTCTCCCTGGATGAGCTGAAGTGGCCCGGCTTCGACGTCGGCGAACTGCGCGAACTACTGACCTCTCTCGAGTTCCGCAGCCTTGTCGAGCGCCTGCCCGCACCGGAGTCCACCAAACCACCGGCCGCCTGCGTCATCCTCGAGTCGGCAACCGAGGTCGCGGCATGGTGCGATGGCCTGGGCCGCGAACGGGAGATCGGTGTCCGCACGCTCGTGGGCCGCGGCGGCCTACGGGGGCTTGCCTTATCGGCCGGCGCCGGGCGGGTCGCCTTCGTGCCCGGCGGCTTGTTCGCGCTGCCCACCACCGAAGCGCGGGGGCTCTTTGACGCTGCGGAGCCCGCGCCCGATCCGCAGGCGGTCTCGGCATGTCGCGAAGCCCTCGGTCGCGTGTTGGGCGATCCCGCGGTGACCAAGCACGGCGGCGGGCTGAAGAGCCAGGCCGCGTTGCTGCACGAGATCGGGCTGGACCTGGCGGGCTTCGGGTTCGACCCCGAGCTGGCCTCGTACGTGCTGGAGCCGCAGCGGCGCGACCACTCGATCGCGGTCACCGCTCCCGAGATGCTGGGCCGAGGCGTGCCGCCCCTTGTCCGCGACCGCGAGCCGCAGCCCGACGCCGCGTGCGCGTGGGCCTCGGCAGCGCTCGAGCTACGCACGCCAATGCGCCAGGCCCTCCGGCAGGCGGGTCTGCTGCGGCTCCTCGACGAGATCGAGACACCCCTGACTCCGATCCTCCTCACCATGGAGCGCGCCGGCGTCGCCGTGGACGCCGCCAAGCTGCGGGACCTCTCGGCGCAGATGTCCGCTCGACTGTCTGAGCTGGTGGCGGAGATCCACGAGCACGCCGGGGGCCCGTTCAACATCGATTCACCCAAGCAACTCGCCGAGGTGCTCTTCACCCGCCTTGGTCTGCCCGTGCAGAAGCGCACGAAGACCGGTCCCTCCACCGACGCCGAGGTCCTGGAGAAGCTCGAGGACAAACACCCCGTCGTCGCGCTGATCGGCGAGTACCGGCAGTTCGCCAAGCTGAAGTCCACCTACGTGGATGCGCTGGCCGAGCTCGCGCAGCGCAGCGGCGGGCGCGTGCACACGACCTTCGAGCAGACCGTCGCCGCGACCGGCCGGCTCTCCAGCCACGACCCGAACCTGCAGAACATCCCGATTCGCACCGACTGGGGCGGCCGCATCCGGAGTTGCTTCGTCGCAGGCTCCCCGGGCCTCTGCCTGATGTCGGCCGACTACTCGCAGATCGAGCTGCGCCTGTTGGCGCACTTCTCGCTGGACCCTAACCTCCTCGAGGCCTTTCGCGCGGGCGAGGACATTCACACCCGCACTGCCTCCGAAGTCTTCGAGGTGCCGCCCGAGCAGGTCACGAGCGACATGCGGCGGCAGGCCAAGACTGTGAACTTCGCCGTGCTGTACGGCATGGGGCCCGCCTCACTGGCGCGGGAAATCGGCGTCAGCCGGGAGGAGGCGGCGCGGTTCATCGGGAACTACTTTGCGAAACTGCCCGGCGTAGAGAGGTATCTGACGCAGACTCTCGAACTGGCGCGGGCAGAGGGGTACACGACCACACTGCTGGGGCGCCGTCGAGCCTTCCCGGAGTTGCACAGCTCGTCGGCCCGCGACCGCGCCTATGCGGAGCGGGCAGCCGTCAACTCCCCCCTTCAAGGGTCGGCCGCCGACATCGTCAAGGTGGCGATGGTTCGGCTCGACGAGCGCCTGCGGGTACAGGGCGTCCGCGCGCGGATGTTGTTACAGGTCCATGACGAGCTTCTGCTGGAGGTGCCGCAGGAGGAGACCGAGGCAGTGTCGAGGTGGGTCAAGGAGGTGATGGAGAGCGCGTGTGAGTTGCAGGTGCCGTTGGCTGTGGACGTGTCAGTCGGGGAGAACTGGCGGGACCTGAAGCCCGTCTCCCCGGCGACCGGCTGATGCGCTAGGCCCGCGAAGCGGCCGCAAGCCCGTTTCGTTGGGGCGTCGGTCGGCAGACTCAACCTCGGGGCGCTGAGGCCCCCCGACGTGAAGGGAGACTCACTGAGATGATGGACCGTGGCGAAGACGTTCGAAGCCGAAGAGGCGCCGGCTCCCCCTCCCCGGGCGACGATGACGTCGTCGAACAGGTAGGAGACATGGGCGATGAGGAGCTGGATCGTCTCTCTGCGGCTGACTTCGACGAAGGCACGCTTCAGGAGTCGTTGCGCTCCATCCGCCCCGGCGAGATCGTCGAGGGCGTCGTCGTGGAGGTCCGCGACGACGAACTCGTGGTCCACGTCGGCGGCAAGTACGAGGGCGTCATCCCCCTGATCGAGTTCCCCAGTACGGCCGAGGTGCCGAAGGAGGGGGAGCACGTCAGTGTGGCAGTCATCCGCATATCGGAAGATGAGGGCCAGGTCGTCCTCTCCAAGAAGAAGGCCGACTACGAGAAGGTCTGGACCCGGATCATGGAGTCCCTGAACAGCGGCGAGATCATCACCGCGATGGTCACGGAGCGCGTCAAGGGCGGCCTGCGGGTGGACCTGGGGGTCAGCGGCTTCGTGCCGGCCTCGCAGGTCAGCACGCGCAACGTCCGCGACCTCGACCGGTTCGTCGGCCGCTCGCTCCGTCTGCGGGTGATCGAGGCCGACCGGAAGGACAAGAAGGTCATCCTCTCGCACCGACAGGTCGTGGAACTCGAGCGCAAGGGCCGACGCGACGAGACGATGGCCCGCCTGCGGGAGGGCATGGTCTGCGAGGGCAAGGTACGCAACATCACCGACTACGGGGCCTTCGTGGACTTGGGCGGCGTCGATGGGTTGCTGCACATCTCGGAGATGGGCTGGACCCGCGTCAAGCATCCCTCCGAGGTCCTGAAGGTCGGCGACACGATTCAGGTGGCAGTCATCGGGATCGACCACGCCAAGGAACGGATCAGCCTCTCCCGCCGGGAGTGCCTGCCCGATCCCTGGAATGAAGCCGGCAAGCGCCTCAACACCGGCGACGTAGTGAAAGCCCGCATCACCCGGCTCGCCAAGAACGGCGCTTTCGCGCTCATCGAGGACGCGCAGGTCGAGGGCTTCATCCCGATCTCCGAGCTGTCCGAGCGGCGGATCGGCGACCCCAGCGAGGTCACCGCCGTCGATCAGGTCGTGGATGTGAAGATCATCAGCCTCCGACCTCAGGAGCGGCGCATGACCCTGAGCCTGGCCGAAGCGGAGCAGGAGAAAGAGCGCCGGGAGTACCGGGAGTACATGGCAGGCCAGACCCAGGCGCGCGCGACCCTCGGCGATCAGTTTGGCGAGGAGCTCGCGCGAGTGCAGACGCAGGTCGCGGCCGCTCCCGTCGGACCTTCCGAACCCGAACCGCCGACCGAACCCGAGCCCGCCGTCGCCGAAGAGCCGGCCGCGCCGGAACCCGCTGCCGAACCTGAGGCCGCGGCGCCCGCTGAGGAGCCGCCCGACGCCTCCGTGTAGGGGCGCCATTCATGGCGCCCGGTCGTGTAGGGGCGCGATTCATCGCGCCCCCCGCGTCGAGGAACCGGTTGGGGGTCACGTGTGATCGCGCTCGCCGTCGTCGGCCCGATCGCGTCCGGGAAAAGCACCGTCTTGGGGTTGCTGCGGGAGCTGGGCGCCGAGACCTGTTCGGCCGATGACCTGGCACACGAGTTGACTGCGCCGGGGCAACCGGCGCTGGAAGAGATCATCGCGCAGTTCGGCGGATCGTACCGCCGGGAGGACGGGTCACTTGACCGTGCCGCACTCGCGGAGCTGATCTTCCGCTCCACCGACGCCAGGGAACGTCTGGAAGGCATCCTGCATCCCGCCATTCTCGTCCGCATCGGCGCCTGGCTCACAGCGCTCCGCGCGCGCCCCGACCCTCCGCCCGTTGCGGCCGTGGAGGTCCTGCGGCTCCCGAGACACCTCCGGGCCCGCGAGACCTTCGACGTGGTCTGGCTGTGTAACGCTCCCGAGGCACTGCGGTTGCGTCGCCTCATCGAGCGAGATGCCCTGCCGGAGGACGAAGCGCGGCGCCGGCTTGCCGTTCAGCGCGAGCAGCAGGTCGAGGACTGCGATCCCGATCTGGTGCTGGACGCCGGGGGAACACTGGAGGCTTTGGCCGCTCAGGTGCGCAACGCGTGGTCGAGATTGACCGATCGGTCGCCGTAGCCGGACCCGTAACTCGAAACTCGAAACCCGAAACCTCGGGTCCGTTGCCATGACTCTTGTCACATCCCGCTTACGCTTGCAATGGGGTAGGGCGTGTGCTATAATCGCCGATGTTCTAGGGGCCTGTTCGGAAGCTGCCGAGTCGGCCGGGGGGCACGGCCAACGTGGCGTGCTGTCTGCTGGGTGCGCGAATCCCGAATCTGCGGGAGGGGGCGGCCCTCGCCATCGTGACCATGCTCGACATGCCCGGAGACTCGCGCCGCAGCGCGACGGGTCCGTTCCTGAAGATCCCCAGGTCATGTATGCCAACGCACCAACTGGCGCGTCCTTGTCGCCGCTGGGCTGAAGGGTAGGCATGAGCCTGGGGATTCTGCGTTTCTGGTCGTCGGTGGAGTGAATGGGGTTGGACAGGGCGACGGCGTTCGGCGTGCGTTGCTGCCTCCGCAAAGGAGTGATGACCTTGCTGCATCGATCGAAGCGTGCAGCGTTGGCCGGGCTGGTGACGGTCGCCGGCCTGTTGAGTCTCTGTGCGCTGGGCCCGGCACGCACGGGCACTCCCGAGCGGCGCCCGTCGGCGGCCGGCGCCGTGGCGGCTCGCGGCCGGCATCCCATCTTGCCCAGCCGCGAGATGCCGCCGGCGCTCCGGCAGGCCTGGGAGGACCTCCCGGCCCAGGGGTCGGGACCGGACCCTGACGAGCAACTGACGCCCAACGCGATCAGCAGCCAGGAGTTCGACGCGGCGACTCCGGGGCTGAACAAAGTCGCCCGTCTCGCCCTCGTGAGCAACGGCGTGGACGAGTGGATCAACGATGAACAGCCCGGTCCCGGCGATCCGGCCCCTCCACCGAACGATCCCAACAACGTGCCCGATGGCCTGATCGACAAGTACGGCCTCTCGACCAACGGCTTTGGCATCTGGCTCATGCGCCACGACGGCTCGCAGCAGTTCCCGCTTACTCCCGACATGCCCGGCGATGAGCGTGACCCCGCGTACGACCCGGGCGGCACGGTCCTCGCCTTCTGCAACAACCAGACCGGCAAGTACCAGATCTACACGGTTGACATCGTCAGTAAGACCATCCGCCAGATCACCAGCGGCACTGACAACAAGACCCATCCCACCTGGTCCGCCGACGGCACGTACATCGCCTACGCGACCGACCTCAACGGCCCAGCCCTGCGCGACATCCACATGGTCCGGACCAGTGGAGTCGGACTGCCCACGCCGCTGATCGCGACGCCGGCCGACGAGTACGAGCCGATGTGGTCGCCCGACGGTCAGTGGATCGTCTACACCCGCCTCGATGGGGTGGTGACCCACATCTGGCGCGCCGATTCCCTGGGCGGCAACCAGGAACAGCTCACCAACGGCGGCGGCGATCCGGCCGTCAGTGACAAGAATCCCGCCTGGCGGCAGGACGGCCTCTCCACCCAGTTCGCCTTCGCGTCGAACCGTCTCACGGACATCACCGACACGATCCGGGAGCACAACATCTGGACGGCCGGTTCGACCGGCGAAATCGCGGGCCAGCCCGCCCGGGTGTACTCCAACACCGACGTCACCGATACGTATGATGACATCATGCCCGCGTTCTCGCCGTTGCTCACACCCGGCGCGGCGCCGATCCGCATCTTCTTCACTTCCTACCGCATGGACAAGGTCGGCCCGCCGACCGGCACGGCCGAGCCGGACATCTGGGGCCTGATCGTCAACGACACGCGCTTCCCAATCCTCGAGGAGTTGCCCGCCGTCTCCGAGCGCAACCCCCAACCCGGCAGCGACATCGTCATCAGCGCCAAGGCGTGGGATCCCGAGACAGGGATGCGCAGTGTCTTCGCGTGGATGAAGGACCCCGACTCGGCCTATGAGGACGCTCAGGGGCGCGAGCGCAAGATCTACACCGGCGGCGCCAACGGCATCGGCAAGAGCACGGAGGATATCCACCCTCCGGGCCCGACCTCGTGCCCGATTACCTACTATGAGGAACTGGACTGCCAGCGGGTCGGCAGTGTCGAGCTGTTCGATGATGGGGACCTCACCAACCACGGCGACGTCTACGCGAACGACGGCATCTTCAGTGGCATCTGGACCACGCCCGCCGTGCCCAGCGACTTCATCATCGACATCGAGCTGACCGACAACGCGGGCAACTTCATCAACTACGACGACATCTACGGCTTCTCCACGGTGAAGTTCGCACCCCGCACCAACGTGCTCTTCGTTAACGACTACTGCGAGGGTCAGGGCTTCCTTCGGCAGCTGGGCTTCACCGACCGCGAGTACGCCGCCTACCCCTGCGAGAGCTACTACACCCTCAACGAGAGCGGGGCCGGCGCGTGGAACAACTTCACCGATGGCTCGTATGGCGAGGACTTCGACATCTGGCGGGTGATCTGCCGCGGGGCGCCGGATCTCACCGCCTTGACCTACTACGGCCCCACCTCCGAGACTCAGCTCACGATTGACCTGAAGGGCATCCGGGAGGTGCCGGTCGCTAACCGCTGCCTCTTCTGGGCTGCTCCCCACTGCGGCAGCGGCTGGAATGCGAACGGCACGATCGTGGAGGCCGCCACTCAGGCCTTGCTCAAGAACTTCGTGGACCTCGGCGGCCGGATCGCCGTCGCCGGAATGGACATCGCCTGGACTCTCACCATAGAGGGCGCTGTCACCAACAGCTTCCTCACCAACGTCCTCGGGGCGAACTTCGTCAGTGACGACAACCTCGGCGGCCGCGACTTCCCGCAGACCATCGACTTCGACCTGGAAGGTGCGGGCAATGGCTTGGTTGCCGGTGAAGTCTGGACCAACGGAATGTTGCACTGGGCGCCCGACAACAACACCGGCCTGGCCAGCGGCCCGGGTACAGACGGCTCCATGCACTCGCCGTTCCCGGACGTCATTGCGGCAGCCGGCTCCGTTACGGTGCTGAACTACGTCACCCGCGGTTCGGGCGTGGCGGCCGTTCGCAAGGAGGACCCGAACACCGGGTCCCGCGTGGTGTACTTCGCGTTCCCCTACGAGGCCATCAGCAAGCGCTACACTGGCACCAACTGCGCCACACCCGACCGCCGCCACAAGCTTACCCACATGACCCTCTGCTACCTGCGCACGGGTGGCGTCCAGGGGCGCGTTCTGGCCATCGAGGGCTATCGGCCCATCACCGACCCCGAGCCCATCGTCACCGTCCACAACCCGGGCAACCCAGCCATCCTCTACGCCCAGCGCTGCCAGAAGGACGGCACGTTCGTCATCAGCGGGATCCCGCCGAACTACTACGAATACCGCGCCACCCGCCCCGGCTACAAGATCGACAAACCCCACGACGAGGTGGTTCACGGCGGCCTCCCTTACCCCACGCAGAACTTCGTGCTCACCGTGGACCAGCCGGGCGCCATCGAGGGCACCGTCACCTCCCTTGCCACGGGCGACCCCATCGGCGGCGTAACGGTCACCGCGGTGGATGCGGGCGATCCGCTAGCGGCGCCGATCCCGCCCGTCGTCACGGGCGCCGACGGCAAGTACGTGATCAGTGGGGTGCCAACAAACACCGCCGGCTATGACGTGACCGCCGACGGGAGCACAGCCACGCCTCCGTACGGCAGCGATACGAAGACGGTCACGGCGGTCCCGGGCGGTACGGTGACGCAGGACTTCCAACTGCCCGCGGCCGACGGCACCCTTGCGGTCACGGTCAAGGACAGTGCCACGAAGGCCTTGCTCAAGGATGTGACGGTCGAGGCCGTGCTCAACCGCGCCGTTGTCGGCAGCGGGACCACGGACGACCAGGGCGTGGCGACCTTCGATGTGCCACCGGGTGTCTATGAGGTCGTGGCCGACAAGCCCGGCTACCAGCAAGCCAAGGCCAACGCCACCGTCCTTAGTGCGCAGACGACCCCTCTGACGATCGAGATGATCGCGTTGCCCGGCGGCTCCATCGCCGGTCAGGTCTACCGCGCCTCGACGCCCAACGAGGCCCTCGGCGGAGTGACGGTGCAGGTCATCGTCGGCGGGGTGATCGCGGCTCAGACCACCACCACCAGTACGTGGACCTATCCCGGCGGCGGGAATCCGCGCTACAACTTCCTGATCGCCGACGTGCCCTCCGGCGGCCGCGTCGACGTGCGCGCCGCCAAGACGGGCCTCACGGTCTCTCCCGCCCTGCGCACCGTTACTGTGAGCCCCGGCACCACGACGTACAATGTGAACTTCACCGTCAGCGCCCTCCACACGTTCGCGGCGGGGCTCCAGTTCTTCTCCGTCCCGTTCGACTACAGCAACCAGGACCCGTTCTTCGTGCTCGGCACGCCGGCAGGCAAGCAACTCAGGATGGCGACCTGGGATGTGTCTCTCGCCCGCTACGCCGTCTACCCGCGGGCGCCCGCTGATCGCCTGCGTCTCGGTGTGGCTTACTGGATGAACCAGGACCAGGCGCAGGACCTCACCATCGAGGGCAGCCGCGCCACGAGTCCGTACCTTATTCCTCTCGGCGTCGGCTGGAACGGGATCGGCAACCCCTTCAGCACGCCGGTGGACTTCTACGACCTGAAGGTCCGCGACTCTCTCGGTGTCGTGCGCCCGATTCAGGATGCCTTCTCCGCCGGCCAACTGGTCAACGGCCTCTACAGCTACACTCCGGGCTGGGGCTACAAGCTGGTGACGACCCTTGTTCCGTACTCCGGTTACTGGATCAAGGCGAACCAGCCCGTCTCGCTCGTAGTGGAGGACCCCGGCGCCGGGGTTGCGGCCGCTGTTGCACATCGTGAGCGCCCGGCCCTGGCCAAGCCTCAAGATGGCTGGCTGGCACCGATCGTCGTCTTCTCGGCCGGCATGGGGGATGCGGCCACCGCCTTTGGCGTTACCAGTACGCCGGAGCTCTCGAGCGTGCCCAAGCCACCGTTGCCTGGTGACGAGGTTGCGGAGGGTGTTCCGTTCGTGTATGCGTCCTTCGCGCCGCTGAACGGCGGCGAACCGTTGGCCGTTGACGCGCGCGGCCCCGGCACACAGCAGTGGACCTTGGCCGTCCGCACCGCCGGGGTTTCCGCGCCGGTGACGGTGACCTGGCCCGACCTATCCCAGCTGCCCGCGACCGTCCGCCCGGTCCTGCGTGACCGGCTCACCGGCAGCAAGGTCTACATGCGGACACAGCGCGAGTACACCTACCGACCTCGCGCCGGAAGCGTCCGCGAGTTCGAGATCGAGGTCTCCGACGCGCCACAAGGCCTGCTGGCTCTGACCGGGGCGACGGCCAGTTCGCAGGCCGGCGGCGTCGCGATCAGTTACACGCTCTCACGCGATGCCCAGGTGACCGCCGAAGTCCGCAACATCAGCGGCGTCGTCATCGCCCGGCCTGTTACCGCCAAGCCCGTGACCGCCGGCCGCAACACCAACCTGTGGGACGCTCGGAGCCACACCGGCGTACCCGTGCCGGTCGGCATGTACTTCGTGAAGCTCACCGCGCTGTCCGACGACGGTCAGCAGACATCGGCTCTGGCCGCCGTGAACATCCGGCGCTAGTCCCTACCCGACAGGAGGACAGGCATTCCTGCCTGTCCAAGACTCGGTCTGTGGAACAGAAAACGCGCATTTTGCAGGACGTTTCGGGGCCGACGGCTCGTACCGCGTGAGTTTGCAAACGCCGGACCGTTGTGCTATACTCCACGCGTTCGCGCCGGCCGCGCCCCGGACGCACAACGTCGGAGGGAGAGGTGCACATGCGCTCATTCTCACCAAGGTCGAACGCTCGCCACGTGTCGCTCCTGGGGGCCTGCGTGCTGCTGGCCGCGACGGTGCTACCCGCCGCGCTCTGGGCACAGGGCGGCGATGTGACGACCGTCGCCGTCGTGCGGTTCACCGACATGACTGCGCGGAGGAGCTCGCTGCTGGAAGCGAAGGCGACCGATGCCGTCGCTTTGGCCCTGAGCGACTCCAAGGAGTACCTGGTCACGCCGGCGCGGGAAGTGGACCGCGAGGTGCAGGCCCTCGCGCTCAACCTCCCCCTGTCCATGACCGAGGCCGTGCGGTTGGGGAAACGCCTCGATGTGGACTGTGTTTGCCTCGGCCAGGTCCTGGTGGCAGCCGTCAACACCACCACCGGCAAGGGTGAGGTGCGCCTTCAGATCATGATGGTTGACGTGGAGGCGGCCGAGCTCCTCGACGGTTCCACGGTGACCACGCAGACGAAGCCCATCCCCGGCTGGTCGGGAACGGAAGCCGACATCCTCAACGAGGCCCTACGTCAGAGCGCGGAAGAGGGCGTGGCCCGCATGCTCGCGACGCGCGTACGGCGAGGCTCCGTTGATGCCGTGCTCCCCACCGGAACGTGTGCGATCAACCTCGGCTCCGAGGACGGGGCAGCCTCCGGCATGAAGCTGGTTGTGATGCGCCCTGTCTACCTCAAGGAGCTAGAGACCGTTACCCTCCGCAAGATCGGCTACCTCGAAGTCAGTCGCATGCACCCGGACATGTGCTATGCCGACCCGGTGCGGAACGTTGCGCCCCGCACCGGCGACTACGTCGTCCGCGTCTACGAGCCCCAGGCCGTGGTTATCAAGGAGGCGGCCAAGCAGGACCGTACGAAGTTCGTCTGGGGCCTCGCGTCACTGGCGCTCCTGGGCGCCCTGGCCGGGATTGCCACCGGCGGGAACGAAGGCACCAAGCCCCCGACGCCGATCTCGTACCTCTACCAGGACACTCCCGGCGTGAGGCCGACCATCCGGGTGGAGTTCCTCCACGGCCTGGACAAGGCCTTCGGGCACCTGTTGTTCCGTGGCCCGATCCGCTACTTCCCGGCCGACCCCTACTACCTGGTTGAGGTCTCCACCCGCGGCATGGGTGAGGAGAGGATCCGGGCGACGGAGGACCTCCCGGACTGGCGCGATCAGAGGGACGTCACGATCACCGTCACCTTCCGTGATGAGAGCGGCGACTACACGACCGAGACCGTGGACATCACCTACATGCACCCACAGCTGGACCCGGGCAGCACCTACTACCACCGTATCCAGCGCGTGACCAAGCCGCAGTTCCCGCCCGGCACGAACCCGCCGATTGGTAGCACGGGCGGCACGGAGCAGGTGGCACAAGCGGCCGGCCCCGATGAGAACGTCATCGACCAGAGCGGCGACTTCCCGATGCTGAGTCAGGCCTCGGACCCGGCGGGTCCCGTCACCTACATCGAGGCACCGACACTCTCGACGACGGTGCCGCAGCCGGGGGTGCCTCAAAACACAGCGTCCATCGACTTCGAGTGGAGCACGGTGGTGGGCGCCGACGACTACATGCTCGAAGTCTACGACGCCAACGGGACTGTTCTGCTCCGACGCACGGGCATCCGGCCGACCCCGCCGACCATCCGCGAGAACTGGCGGCCCGCCGCCGGTGACCTGGCCGGGCAGAGCACGTACTACTGGCACGTCGGCGCGAGGAAGAAGACGGAGGTCGGTGCGCGTGGTCAAGGCATCCCACAGTGCGGCGCTGGATCGAACCTCCAGGTGGGCTACGTCCTCTCCTCTGAACAGTCCTTCGTCACGGCGCCCATCCCGCCCGGACCGGTCGGCACGACGACGCCCGTGGCCGGCCCGGGCAAGATCGCGGCAAAGCCGGGCAAGCAGGCCAACGCCACGGCCGGCGACACCAAACCCGCAAAGGGCGGCGGCAAGCCGGGCAGGACCGGGGGCAACGCACCGCCGCGGCCGGCCCGTCCGCCCAGGACGCCCGTCTGGCAGCCGGCCCCCACCGTGGGGCCCGGGCGGTGAGAGTACGTACGAACTTGGAGGACAGGCCTTCCTGCCTGTCCCCCCAGCCGTGGGGCGGTCGTGAGTTCGGGGCGGTGAGAACGAAAACACGGAGTAGATGGTGGGTCGCGTCGGCCGGGGCGCTATTGGTGACTCTCGGCCCTGCCGGGTGGAGCGCTTCGATCGCCAAGTGGACCGTCCTGGGGTACTTGAGCGGCGACGGCAGTCTCGAACCGGTTGCGCTTGAGTACCTGCAGCGACTGGCCTCAGCGCCGGGAACGGGAAGCGTGGCGATTGGGGCGCAGATCGACCGGTCGCCCGGCTTTAGCAGCGAACTGGGCGACTTCACCGACACGCGGCGGGTGGTCTTCGAGGGCAGCGACCCTCGCACGGCCCGCAAGTGGCGGTGGAGTGACTGGCGCACCGAAGCCGACATGGGCGACCCGCAGACGCTGGCCGACTTCCTGGCCTGGGGAGCCCGGACGTTGCCGGCGGAGCACTATGCAGTGCTCCTGGTGGGCCATGGGAGTGGTGTGCGGCCTCTCCTGCGTGAGAGCGACGAGCGGGATCACGGGGTGGCCTACGACGCTACAAACAACGGTGACAGCCTGACAACCGAGGAGATCGCGACTGCCGGCCGGACCTTCACTGACCTGCTCGGCGGCCGGAAGATCGCGTTACTCGCGGTAGATGCCTGCTTCTCGGGCTCGGCTGAGGTGGCGCACGAGGCGGCGTCTGTTGCGGAGTGCATGACCGGCAGCCCGGACCTGCTCTACGAGCCCGGGGTGCCGTGGGATCAGGTGTTGCGGAAGCTCTGCGCGTCGCCGGACATGTCCGCCGAGTCGATGGCGACGCTCGCGGTGGAGGCGGTAGAGGCGTCCCAGGAAGCATCGGGCGCCCCGCGAGGGTCGTATGCTGCGGCCCGTTTGAGCGAGACACCGAAGTTGCAGGCCGCGGTGTCGGCCCTTACTGAGACGTTGTGTCGTTCGATGCGCGATGCGGCCCCGGCCGTCACCACGGCGCGCGCCGAGGCGACCCGGGGCGGCCTGTCGGGAGAGCAAGTAGACCTGGCGACCTTCCTGGTGGCCCTGGCGGACGAGGCGCAGGCGGAGGGTCTTACGGAGACAGCAGGGGCGGCGTCGGAGGCGCGGCGGGCGCTTGACGCGGTCGCCATCGCCTCCTACAGCGGGGAACGGGACCCGCGGGGCGGGCCGGCGTGGAAGTGGTCGGCATTCTTCCCGCCCAATCTGACGGCCTTCCCGCCCGACTATCTCGGCAAGTCCGTCTTTGCGCGACAGTCGGGGTGGGGGGCCTTTCTGGAGGCGTACCTGGGGCATCTGCAAAGGCTCATGTCGCCGCTAACGACGGATGAGACCGGAAACCGAACCTAAGCTCGGAGGACAGGCATTCTTGTGGTTTGCCAAACCAGCGTAACGCTTGCTCATCATTGAGGCCCGCTCCAGACGTGGAGCATCCCTAGACGCGATGGGTGCGTGAGATGCCCGTTGACATCATCAACGGCACCAAAGGCGCTCATTTAGGATGTAGTGGGTGGTTTGGGGCAGCGGAGGCTGTTCCTCTGTCACATTCCCACCCATCGTAACGAGCGTTACGCATGCTGGCAATCAACATTCCTGCCTGTCCAAGCATGGCTCCTACAACCAATCCCTTCCCGCCCCGGCGGGACGAGATCGGCGGATACCGGGAGGAGGAACCGGCGTGACGCTCTTCCTGCACACCGGAGCAGTACGGACCAGAGCGAGAAGAAGCCTGTGCGCCGTCTGGGTACTGGCGGCCCTCATCTGCACCGCATGGCCGCTGTGGGCCGCCAACCTGGCTGATCTGGCGGGACCCCTGCGTCAGATCGCAGCGATGGACCGCGCCGGCGCTCTCAGCCCGTTCGACCCTCTGGCCCGCGAACTTGGGGTCAGGAATGGCCGTGTCCTGGTCGAGGTGCGTTTCACACAGCCGGCCACAGGCCAGGTCGGCGCCCTCACCCGGTTCGGCGCGCGCGTCCACCGCTCCAGTGGCAGCCGGGCCCAGGCGATCGTGCCGCTCGCCAAACTGGCCGACCTCGCCTGCCTGCCCACGGTCGCCCAGGTGAACCTCCCCGAACGCCCCGTGCCCCTGCAGATTGGCCCCACCGTCAGCGAAGGCGTCCAGCTCACCAACGCCCTTTCGCTGCAGTGGGCCGGCCTCAGAGGCATGGGGGTCTCGGTCGCCATCATCGACCAGGGCTTCGAGGGCTACGACGGTGCTGAGCTGCCTACGACCGTCGTCACGCGCTCCTTCCGCGCCGACGGAATCATCGACGGAATCACCGAACATGGCACCGCCTGCGCCGAGGTTGCCGGCGACATGGCCCCCGACGTGGACATGTACCTCCTGGCCGTTGACACCGACATGGACGCCGAGACCGCCCTGGAGTGGTGCGTCCAGAACGGCATCGACGTTGTTAGCATGTCCCTCGGCTGGCTGTACGGGCCGTTCGACGGAACCCACACGTTGGACGATGCCGTAGATCGGGCCCGCCAGGCGAGCATCCTCCCCGCCATCGCCGCCGGTGACTTCGCCAAACGACACTGGGCCGGCGACTATGCCGATGCCAACGCCAACAGCCTCCTGGAGTTCGATACCCAGGACGAGGGCATCAGCATCGTCACCACCGCCGCCGGGGAGCCCGTGCGGGTCTACCTGAGCTGGTTTCAGACGGCCAGCTCGCTGGGCACGAAGGCCGACGTGACCGATCGGGACTACGACCTTGAGTTGGTCGATCCGACGGGCGTAACGATCGCCACCTCCGCCGTCACCCAGAACGGGAACGATCCGCCCAGTGAAGTCCTCGTCGCCTTCGCCGGCGCACCGGGCACCTACGACGTCCGCGTCCGCGCCATGAGCCCCAACATCGCCACTGGGCCCACGGACCACTTCGAGCTGTTTTGCGAGACGCACGACCTCGATCCGGTGCTTCGGACTGCCGAGGGCAGTCTCTCGATTCCGGCCGCCGCCGCAGGGGCGCTCACCATCGGCGCCACGCGCACAGTTGCCGACCTCCCCGACCCAATCGTGGACTTCCCGTTGGACACCCTGGAGGACTTCAGCTCCCAGGGCCCCACGGTGGACGGACGCCTGAAGCCGGACCTGTCCGCGCCGGATGCCGTCCAGACCTCTCTGGACACGCAATCGGGAGCCTACAACACGTACAACCCCTTCTTCGGCACTTCCGCCGCTGCCCCCCACGTGGCCGGCGGCGCGGCCCTGCTGAAATGTGAGGACCCGACGCGGACCGCCGACGAACTGGCCGACGTCCTGGTGCGCCTGGCGACCGCCCAGAACCTCATTACTCCGATCCGGCTTACCGACTCTTCGATTGCGGCCCCTGAGCAGGCCGGAGCCGGACGTCTGACGCTGCGGTCTGGGCTGGACACCAAACCACCTACGATCTCGATCACCTTCCCGATCAACGGAACCACCATTACGACGGCGCAGCCCACCGTCGTGGGTGTCATCACCGACACGGAGACCGGCGTCGATCAGGGCACGATCGTGCTGACCGTCGATGGCACGCCCGTCCAATGGGACTCCTTCAACCCGGGCTCCGGCGTTGTCTCCTACATGCCCCCGGATCCTCTCAGCCGCACGGCTCACACGGTCATGCTGGAAGCCAGCGATCTGGCCGGCAACGCCGGCACGCCCGCCGTCACCAACTTCCGCGTCGGGCTGCCGACCCTGAGCGCCGGCCTGCATCTCATCTCGCTGCCCTACCGCAATCTGCGGAACCCGAACCCGGCCGCCATCTTTGGGGTCGCTCTCAACGAGCTTGGCCTTGTCCGTTGGGTCCCGACGGATCCCTACTTCAGCAAGTACCGCATCTTCCCCGATCCGCTGGCCGGCTTCCAACCGCCCGATTGTACCGGCGCCAACCCAACCGTTGTCTCCCCGCCCGCGGGACTCGGGTACTTCGTCAGGCTGCCGCGCGAGATCGTACTGAACGTCGCCGGCGAGACGCTCGCCGACACCACCAGCTACACCATTCGGCTGCCTCTGGGTACGGCCGAACCTACGGGCTGGCACATGATCGGCAACCCGTACCAGGACGAGGTGGACTGGTCCACCGTGCAGTTTGTGACGAACGGTGTTCGCCAGAACCTCGACGACGCCATCGCCTCCGACGTCACCGAGGGCATCCTCTTCTGGTATGACGAGACGAGGAACGGCTACGACTTCGTCGAGCCGCAGAGGGCCGTGCTGGAACCCGGGGAAGGCTACTGGCTGCACGTGCAGGTCTCTACCGCCGTCATCATCTATCCCGCCACGGTGACGGCGGGCGTCACGGCGCGACCCAAGCCCTCGGCCCCAACACCGCGCCCGACGATAGACAACTGGAAGGCGCAGATTGTGGCCGACGTACCCGGCATGTCGGACGCCTGCAACTACCTCGGCGTAGCGCCGAACGCCTCCAGCGGCCATGACGTCGCCGCCGATGTCCCCGAGCCGCCCGCCATCGGCGACTCGTCAGTGAGCCTCTACTTCCCGCACTCTGATTGGGGTTCAGCGAGCGGGGCCTACACGCAGGACCTCCGGGCCCGTGCCGCCTCCGCCCAGGAGTGGCGCTTCGACGTCGTCGGCCCGAAGGACGGGACCCCCGTGACGTTGTCGTGGCCCTCGCTCAACGCCACCGTCCCGGGTGAGTTGACCCTGCGCCTCGAGGATCTGGCGACTGGGCGCTCCGTCTACATGCGGGGCGTCACCTCCTATAGCTTCAAGGCGTCGGGCATCCGGCACTTCGCGGTAACCGCTGAGCGGGCGGGAACCGGCGGGTTGCAGATCACCGCGCTCTCCGCCGCCCAGGCGCGCGACGGCAGCGTCGTCGTGACCTACGAGCTCTCGACCCCGGCCGCCGTCTCGGCCGAGGTCCGCAACATCGCGGGTCGGGTCGTGCGCGGTCTGATCGCAGGCCGCAATGCGGCCAAGGGGCTGCAGACCCTGACCTGGGACGCCCGCAGTGACGCAGGTGTCAAAGCACCGGCCGGCGCCTACCTGCTGGTGCTGACGGCCCGGACGGCCGACGGCCAGACGGTCAGCAGGCTCTGTCCGATCAATGCTACTCGATAGATCGCCGCGTGTGCTGTCGGCAGCACCTGAGAGGAGTTGAACCGCTCGTGCGAATGCGCTATGGCCATCTGGTCATCGGCTTCGGTGTTGTGGTCCTGGCGAGCGCGCTGATCGCCGGGGTTGCGTGGGGGGTGGATGACCCCGCGGGCGTCATGCGTCTGTACGTTGAGGTCCCCGACTGGGTGATCGACCCTACCGACACCCAGAACGGCCCAGCCAGTCGCTTCGGGCTGCAGACGCTTACCGGCGATCCGACCACCCTGAATGACGACAATGCGATCGTCGCCAGCGTGGTGGACCCCACGAACAACCTCAACACCTACTCCTCGATCACCACCATTTCGATCGACAACTCCGACGCCCAGGCGACCGACACCGTCATGGCTGACCTGAGCACGATCCAGGACGGCGGCGGTCGCGAATTCTGGCCTCTGCCGCCTACTGAGCGGACCCGCGACGTCGTCTACCGCATGCTCGTCGGCATTGACGACAACGATCCCTCCCAAGCGGTGGAGGTCATTGAGGTCTACGCCCAACTAGTGCTGCTGCGCGACACGCTGAAGCTGGATTTCGTGCTCACCAACCGGGGCACACAGACCCACAGAGTCGGCCTTCGCCACTTCATCGACTGCCAGTTCGGCGGCGGTCTGCAGCAGAACGACGGCACCTTCATCACCCTCTCCGACGGCAGGATCATCGACACTGAGACTGTCCTGGGTGTCACGGAGTCCGTCCCCGATGCCTGGGTCTCGTTCGACAGTACCAGCAACCCCGCCGTCATCTTGCGCGGCACCATCACGGGCGGCGAGGTCGACGATCCGGGGCTGGCGACCTACTCCGCAGGTGCGCCCGACCGTGTCGAATTCGGCCAGCGGATCAACATGGGCAATGACGATCAGTTCGACTTCACCCCCACTTCCACGTTCACGATCGCCGGCGAGGACTGGGGCGCCGCTACGCGCTGGGACGAGGAAACCCTCTCTGTGGGGGCTTCGCGCCGCTATGTAACCTACTACGGGCTGGGCGGCAGCGCCTCGGACTTCACGCCGCCCTATGTCCTGGCCTCGTATGCCCCCTTCGAGTTGCAGGTCATCGAGGATGACGATCCCACCACTCCCGACGTTGAGGACGCCTACCTCGCCGATAGCTCCGGGAGTGCCATCTGGGACGTGCTCGCCTACTGCGACAACTTCGGCGCCGGCTCCATCCTCGACGCTCGCGCCACAATCAGCCTCCCCCCGGGCCTGGAGCTTGACCAGACCCAGGGCATGCAGTCCCGAACCGTACTCCTTGGCAGCATTACCCGCAATGCCCAGGCCTCCGCCGTCTGGCATGTTCGTGCAGTCCCCGGCGTCCGGCCCGGCGTGCACACGATCACGGTCAGCGGCCCGCTCGGCCGCAGCGTCACCCGGAAGATCAACATCCCCGCCCTGCCGACGCTGCCCCAGGACGGACTCGATCCCGTCCGCGGCCTTAGCATGGTGACGGTGCCCTATATCTTCCAGATGACCGACGCCGAGCATGTCTTCCAGAGCCTCGGCAGCCTCCAGGGCTCTGACGCCGCCCTGGTCCGCTGGGATCCGCGGTCCCAGATCTACCGCTTCTTCCCGGACAACTTCGTGACCAATATCGAGCCGGGCGCGGCCTACTGGCTACTCAACCGTCTCCGGTTGCCGATCACATTCCCTGACCCGCCGGATCGGCAGCCCGTGCCGACCACCGACCCGTTCGCGCTGAACCTGGACATGGGCTGGAACCAGATCGGCTGTCCGTTCACCACCACGGTGCGCTTCGATCAGGTGAAGATCGTAGGCTCGGACGGCATTGAGCGCTCCGTTCTCGATGCCGCCAGCGCTGGCCTGATCGTGCCCACACTCTTCGCCTACGATCCCGCCCAGAACGACTACACTTTCCACACCGTCCTGGGGAACATGGTGATGGAGCCCTACGTCGGCTACTGGCTGCTCGTTCTGCGGCCCATCACATTCGTCTTCCCTGCACCCACAATCATGCCGTTCAAGGCGCAGCCGACCTCACCTGCTCCTACCGCCCCGGACGGTTGGCGCGTCCCGTTGGTGGTCAAGGGCGGGGACCTGGAGCGCACGAACCGCGCCCTGGGCACGGCGGACGGGGCCGCCGACGGCCCGGACCTTGCCGATGTGATGTGTCCGCCTTCAGCCGCCGCACCAAACGGAGCGCGCCTGGACGCGTACTTCCTGTGCGACGGGTGGGGCCCGCGTTCCGGTCGCTACTACACTGACGTCCGCAGCGCCCGGCCCGGCAAGCAGAGCTGGAGTTTCGTCGTGGACACCGACATGTCCGATCAGCCGATCAGCATTTCGTGGCCGGATCTCAGTCAAATGCCCCAGAACCTGATCGCCACGCTGGAGGACCTGCAGAGCGGCCGCGTCCGATTCATGCGGACCAGCACCTCCTACACCTTCGGCTCCAGCCAGGGCGGCCCCCGCCAGTTCCGGGTCACCGTGGAGGACCGAGGCGCTGCAGCCCTGCAGATCATGGGCTTCAACTGCGCTCCGACCGCCCAGGGCGTGCAGATGAGCTACACGCTCAGTGCCCCGGCCAGCGTGGATGTCGTGGTCCGCAACATCGCCGGCCGTGTCGTGAAGCGCGTCGTGCAGTCCCGCCAGACGCCGGCGGGCGAGGCCGTCGTCACCTGGAGCGGTCAGCAGGACAACGGCCTGCTCGCTCCCAACGGTGCATACGTGATCCAAGTCGTCGCCAGGTCGCCCGAGGGCGAACAGACAGGGCTCTTGCGCACGGTCTACTATCATCGGTGATCCCTCGGCTGTCGCGGCGGGCCCTTGTGTCCGCCCATGCCCGAGGAACCGTTCGTCACACGCGTCGCCACTAGTCGAAGCATGACGGGGCTGCAACGCCTCAGCCGGGAGGGAAACGGCTCATGATCAGACTTCGCTGCCACAGGTTGGGCAGAGCCCTGAGCTTCACGCTTGTCGCCGCTCTGTTGTTCGGCATCGTCGTCCCGCGTGGCCTGGTGCTCTGTCCGCGGGCCGCGGCCCAGATGGACACCAAGACCGTGCTCGCATTCCCTGCCGTTGACGAGAGTGACGAAGGCAACCTCGAGGAGGTCGCGGCGCGTGTCAGCTCGGCCTTGGCTCTCGCCGGGCAAGCCTCCAAGAGCCTTGACCTCGAGGTGTTCTCGCCCTCCTCGCCGATGGTGCGTCGGGCCCTCGCCGACGGCAGCCTACGAACCGCCGACGTCGAGGCACCCAAAGACGCCGCCAATGCCCTGATCATCGGCCAGGCCTTCCGCGTCGATACCGTGGTCCTGCTTTCCGTGCAGAGCCTCAAGGTCGGGGGCGATCCACGGGAGGCCGAGATCGCCGTCATGGGCACCGAGTACGACGTAGCCACGAACGTAGACGCCGATACGGGCGCCATCGTGGCGGAGCCCAAGGGCAACACCTTCGGTGTGTCCGGCCAAGCCAAGGCCCGGCAGGCCAAAGCCGGCGACGACGCTGGGCTGATCCGCCTCGCCGCCAAGAACGCGGCCGACAAGATCGTTGGCGTACTCTCTGGCCAGACCGCCCAGACGTTCGAGAAGGAGGGCGTCGGCCCTCGGAAGCGCTCGAACACCTGGCGTTGGCTGGCCATTGCCATCATCGTCGGCGCCTTGGCTGCCGCGACCATCGGCAGCGGCGGCGATGATCCCGGACCGCCGGTGGATGAGACGATCCCGACGCGCTGTTCCGCTCGGGCGACGACCGATGGCATCCGCCTCACCTGGGCACCGCCGACGACGATCGCCAAGACCATCTTCAAGTACGAGATCCAGCGTTCGGCGGATGGCGGCGTCTTCGTGCGCATCGATAACGACAAGCTTGGCCCGAGCGCCGACCGGTTCACCGACTTCAACATCGTCACGGGGACAGCCTACGTCTACCAGATCCGGGTGCTCTACACTGACGGAACGAGTTCCATCTGGGTCACGTTCAACCAGGTGGTAGCGCCCTGAGGGGCTGACTCACTGACGTGATCACAAACTCGCTTCACGCACGGGGACCCTGTAGCCAGGCCTCCTGAGGGAGCCTGGCTTCCGTGCTCCCCGACCCAACCCGCGTCGGCGCTCCGGAGGAATCGCCGTGTCGCGATCCGGCAAGTGGCGTCTATGGGCCCTCGCCGCCTCGGCCGCGGTCGCCGCTCAGGGCGGCGCCCAGACGATCCGCTTCGGTGGGAACCGCGTAGTGATCACCGCCAATCCCGCCCAGTTGCCCGCGGACGGCACCACCGCTTCCCGCATTCGGATCGAGGTTCGAGGCCGCGATGACGCCCCCGTGCCGGATGGGACCGAGGTCATCATCGCCACGGACATCGGCGACCTCACGGCCGACCTCGGCTCCAAGCAGCGCTCGGCGGCCGTCCGCACCGAGGGCGGGTACGCCATCGTCCTCCTGACCAGTGAGGAGCCTGGTACGGCGACGATCCGCGCCACCTACCTGGACAGCCGCAACCAAGTGATGGTCGAGTTCCTGCCTCCGGGCGAGGCGGGCAAGCGAGAGTCCCGGGTCGTGCACGTGACCGGCGGATGGGTCGGGTACTGCACCGACATGGACCTCGTCGAAGCCCGCGGCCCCGCCGAACTGCGCTACCAGGGCCTTACCATCGAGGCCGACACCCTCCAGCTGAACCCCCGCACCCTCGTCGTGAAAGCCGACGGCGTTCGGCTCAAGCGCCGAGACCAGGAGCTGCAGTGCGAGGACACGTACCTCGAACTCAGCACCATGCGGGGCGGCTGTCGCCGCTTCGGCGACATGGGCGTTGAGGAGATCACGTACAACGCCTACACGCTGAAGCCGACGGAAGCTGAGCAGCAGATTCCCCAAGACGCCTATCGCTTTGATGACCGCGAGGGCCGCGTCTGGACGGTCGCTCGCTCGCTGTCCCTGTTCCCGGGCGAGAAGATCGTGCTGCGCAATGCCAGCCTGCACGTCGATCAGCACCGGGTCATGCGCTACCCGCCCTACTGGGTGATCGCCTTCGAGGGCTACCGAGGCTCGAGCAACACGCAGTTCCTGCAGTTCGATAGCACCGGCGGGCTCGCCCTGGACTTCCCGCTCTTCTTCAGTGTCACGGATACGTCTACGGGTGCTCTCAAGATCCAGCGCGGGGCCTCCAACGGCAGCGTGATGGCCCGCGAAGGCTGGTCCCTCGCTCTGGAACTCACCAACCAGAGCCTCACCCGCGAGCGCGAGACCCAACTGCTCATCGACGGGCTTCCGAAGGACCAGTGGGGTCTTCTCCTCACGGACCGACGGAAGCTCTTCGGCGGGAGCGACGCAGACTTCAGCTTCGCCTGGCCCGACCACCGCAGCATCTTCACCGACTTCAGCGTGTTCAACTACGGCTCGGCCGGCCACCTGGCCGCCCGCACCTTCGCCGACCGGACCGAGTTGGGTGAATGGTCCTACGGCTTCAACGCCGACTATCTCAGCAACTCGATCCCCGTGGGGCCTGCCGCTCGCCTCCGCTGGGGCACCGGCCTGCAGGCGGGCCGGAACCCCTGGGACACGAACGGCTTCGTGGTCGGGCACCGCGCGTCCACCTACTTCGACTTCACCGGCTGGCAGCCGAGCAGCTCAACCTCCCTCGTGCCCGGAATCAGTGACACCTTCTCGTGGGACACCGCCAACCGTCGGCAGAACGTGGCGCGGCTCCAGCTGTCCCTCAACCACCGACTCGCGAAGGGCATCAACGCGAACGTGCGCTACAGCTTCGAGCACCGCACGGGCGGCGGGACGTACGATCCGCTCGACACCCGCAATGGGATCAACCAGCAGCTCAACCTGAACGTCAACGCCTATGCCTCCAAGCGGTGGGACGCGTATCTCAACGGCAGCTACGGCCTCACGGACGAGACGGTCTACGGCTTCGGCGCGCTGAACTACCACCCGCTGCCGAAGTACCGCATCGGGCTCATCGGCACGTACTACAAGTTCACCGACCAGTCGTTCAGCGATCTTGAGGTCAGCCTCAACCGCGCCCTCGGCAACCGCGAGATCGGGGTCCGTTACTCCACCACCGATGACCGCGTCTCCCTGCAGTTCGGCGCCATGCAGTTCTGATGCTCTGCCGTTGCCGTCCACCTGGGAGCGCGGGCTTCCAGCCGGCATGCCGTGCCTTTGACGTCTGCTGGGAGGGCCGGCGTCTCGCCGGCGTGCCGTCGCCGTCAGCTCCGAACTCTGGACTCTGGACTCCGGACTGCCTTCATGCACCGCTTCGAGGTCATCTCCGACTACACGCCAAAGGGCGATCAGCCCCAGGCAATACAGGCCCTGGCCGACGGCGTGTTGGCCGGGATGAAGCACCAGACGCTCCTGGGGGCGACCGGCACGGGCAAGACCTTCACGATCGCGCACGTGGTAGAGCGCGCTCAGCGGCCCACTCTGGTGATCGCCCACAACAAGACCCTGGCCGCTCAGCTCTGCGCCGAGTTCCGCGAGTTCCTGCCCAGCAGCCGCGTCGAGTATTTCGTCAGCTTCTACGACTACTACCAGCCCGAGGCCTACCTTCCCGAGACCGACACCTACATCGAGAAGGACGCGCAGATCAACGACGAGATCGACCGCCTCCGCCATTCGGCCACCCAGGCTCTGATGGAGCGGCGCGACACGATCGTCGTGGCCTCCGTGTCGTGCATCTACGGCCTCGGCGCGCCGGACCAGTATGAGGAGATCACTCTTCAGGCCAAGGTGGGGGAGAGCGCCGACCGCGACGAGCTTCTGCGTCAACTGGTCCGCATGCAGTTCACGCGCAATGACTACGCGCTGGACCGCGGCCAGTTCCGCGTGCGCGGCGACGTCATCGAGATTCATCCGGTCGATGAGGACCTCATCACCCGCATCGAGATGTTCGGCGACGAGGTCGAGCGGATCACGGTCGTGGATCAACTGACCGGCGAAATCCTGGAGGAGAAACAGACCACGGTCGTCTTTGCGGCGAGCCACTACGTCGCCTCCCACGAGCGCCAGCAGGCCGCCCTGAAGTCCATCGAGGCCGAGCTGGAGGAGCGCCTCGCGCACCTGTACGGGGAGAACAAGCTGCTGGAGGCCCAGCGCCTGGAGCAGCGCACGAAGTACGACCTGGAGATGATCCGCGAGGTCGGCTACTGCCAGGGAATCGAGAACTACTCGCGCCATTTCGACGGCCGCCGCGCCGGCGAGCCGCCGTACACGCTGATCGACTACTTCCCCGCCGACTTCCTGATGGTCATCGACGAGTCGCACCAGACGATCCCGCAGCTGCGCGCCATGCTCGAAGGGGACCGCTCGCGCAAGCACAACCTCGTCGAGCACGGCTTCCGTCTACCCTCGGCGTATGACAACCGCCCGCTGTCGTTCACCGAGTGGGAGCAGCGAATCAACCAGGTCATCTACGTCTCGGCGACTCCCGGCGCCTACGAACTCGCGCACAGCGCGCAGGTCGCCGAGCAGATCATCCGCCCGACCGGGCTGGTGGACCCCGAGATCGAGGTCCGCCCCACCGAGAACCAGATCGACGATCTCATCGCCGAGATCAAGGAGCGCACCGCCAGGCACGAGCGAGTCCTCGTCACCACCCTCACCAAGCGCATGGCCGAGGACCTCGCCGAGTACCTCGCCGAGATGGGCATCCGCGTGCACTACCTCCACTCCGAGGTCCAGACCTTCGACCGCACCGAGCTGCTGCGTGACCTGCGCCTCGGCGCGTACGATGTGCTCGTCGGCATCAACCTCCTGCGCGAGGGCCTCGACCTGCCGGAAGTCTCGCTGGTCGCGATCCTCGATGCCGACCGCGAGGGCTTCCTGCGCTCGACGACCTCGCTGATTCAGACCACCGGCCGCGCCGCCCGCAATGTGAACGGCCGTGTGCTCATGTACGCGGACGAGGTCACGCAGGCGATGCAGGAGACGATGGACGAGACGAACCGCCGCCGCGCGATTCAGGCGGCGTACAACGAGGAGCACGGCATCGAGCCCGCGACCATCGAGAAGGCGGTTCGCGACACGATCCGTTCCCGGGAGGACACCCAGCGCCGCGCCCGCGCGACCGTCGAGCTCGCCGCGGTCGAGGACCTCGAGGAACAGGACCTGGAGGCGGTCATCACTTCCCTCGAGACCGAGATGCGCGAGGCCGCCGCGACCCTCGACTTCGAGCGCGCCGCCGCCCTCCGCGACGAGATCGCCGAACTCAACCGCCTGCGGCGGTAAGGTCTCAGGTCCCAAGTCTCATGTCTCAGGTTCACAGCGCCCGCACAGGCTTCCGTCCCACGGTTGCCGCCAACCCGAGACCCGAGACCTGAGCCCCGAGACCTGAGACCCGAGACCTGAGACCCGAGACCTGAGACGCGCATGACGTTACGCGAGAAGATCAACGCCGCCCCCGACCGACCGGGCAGCTACATGTTCCGCGATGCCGACGGCGCCGTCTTGTACGTGGGCAAGACGATCTCGCTGCGCAAGCGCCTGCACGACTGGTTTGCGCCGAGCAACCGGTCGCGCTCGGCGTGGGGCGACATCATGATTGACCGCGTCGCCGACCTGGAGTACACCGTCGTGGACTCCGAGGTCGAGGCGCTGGTGCTTGAGTGGAACCTGATCCGCGAGCACGAGCCGCAGTTCAACGTGCGCCTGGCGGATGACAAGAGCTACCCCTACCTGAAGCTGACGACTGAAGAGCCTTATCCCCGCCTCGTCCTGCTGCGCGAGCTGCCGAAGTCGGCCCGGCCCATCGTCGGCGCGGTCCGCGGCCCGCGCAGCTTCCAGGACCCGAAGAAGCGCGAGCTGCACCGCGTCAGCTCCGGGCGCTACTTCGGCCCCTATACGTCCACGAAGGCCATGCGCCGCATGATGCGCATGGCGAGCGAGCTGTTCGGGCTGCGGCCCTGCAAGCATCGCATCGACCCGACCCGGCCGCCGCCGCCGTGCCTCGATCGGCACATCAACCGCTGCGCGGGCCCGTGCGCCGGCAAGGTAACGCCGGAGGAGTACGGGGAGGTCGTCCGTCAGGTCGAGTTGTTCCTCGAAGGCAAGACCGACGAGATTCGCGCGCGCCTGGAACGCGAGATGCACGCCGCCTCCGAGGCGCTGAACTTCGAGCGTGCGGCGCGCTTCCGCGACAAGCTCATCGCGCTCGACAGCGCGACGGAGACCCAGAAGGCCATCGCCGATGATGCCGCTCGTGACGAGGACGTCATCGCGACCCACGTCGCCGGCGACCGCGCGATTGTGCAGCGCCTGTGCATCCGTCGCGGCAAGCTCATCGACCAGGAGCAGCACGTGCTGACCCACGCGATGGACCGGCCGCCCGAGGAGGTCCTGGCCGCGTTCCTCTCCCAGTACTACGCGAGCGCGACGTATGTCCCCCGCGACGTGCTCCTGAGCCACGAGGTGCCCGAGATGCCTGCGCTCGCGGCGGCGCTCTCGGAGCTGCGCGGCAGCAAGGTCTCCGTGCTCGTGCCTCAGCGCGGCGAGAGGCGCCAGCTCGTTGACCTGGCCCAGCGCAACGCGCAGAGCTGCCTGGAATCGCTCCTGAGCACCGAGGCCGAGCAGGCCCGCATCGCGAGCGAGACCCTCCGCGACCTCGCCGAGGCCCTGGGTCTCGACCGCCTGCCGGCGCGCATCGAGTGCTTCGACATCTCGAACCTCCAGGGCCACATGGCGACAGGCTCGATGGTCGTCATGCAGGACACCGAGCCCGCGAAGAGCGCGTACCGCCGGTTTCGCGTCCGCTGCAGCGAGGGCGAGCCGAACGATTACGCGATGATGCGCGAGGTCCTCTTGCGCCGCCTCACGGCCGCCGCGGAGGGCAAGCCGAAGTTCCTCCCGCTCCCCGACCTGATCGTCGTCGATGGCGGGAAGGGCCAACTCAACGTGGCCCTTCAGGTCCTCGCCGAAACCGGCCACGAGAGCATCCCGGCCATCGGTCTGGCCAAGGAGCAGGAGGACGTCTACGCGCCCGGCCGTTCGGAACCTCTGCCGATGGACACGCACCTGCGGGCGCGCTATCTGCTGCAGCGCCTCCGTGACGAGGCGCACCGGTTCGCGATCGGCCACCATCGGGACCTGCGCAGCAAACAGGCCAGGCGGTCGATCCTCGATGAGGCGCCGGGCATCGGTCCGACGCGTAAGCGCGAGCTGCTCCGTGCGTTCCGTTCCGTGCGGGCAATCCGCGAGGCTCCGGTGGAGGCCATCGCCGCCATCCGGGGCATGAGTCGCCCCTCGGCCGAGGCGCTCAAGGAGTATCTTGAGGACGCAGCGAATGAGCGCGGTCTGTGACCGCGCACCACACAGGAGTTGGAGGCTGCACCGTGTTTCGACCCGAGATCAAAGTCCTGGATGCGACAATCCGCGACGGCGGCTTGATGAATGACTGGTGGTTCGACGACGACACCGTCCGCGACGTCTGGGAGGCGGGCTGTCAGGCCGGACTGGACTACGTCGAGCTGGGCTACCGCGCCTCGAAGAAGCTCTTCTCACCCAAGGACTTCGGCCCCTGGCGCTTCTGCGCCGAGGCGGACCTGCGCCGCATCGTCGGTGACGGGCACCCCGCGACCAAGGTCTCGATCATGTGCGATGTGGGCCGCGTCGAGGACGAGGACTTCCTCCCGGCCGCCGAGAGCGTCGTCGCCATGGTTCGCGTCGCCACGTACGTGAAGGAGATCGACAAGGCCATCGCGCTGACGAACCTCTGTCACGACCTGGGTTACGAGACCACCATCAACATCATGGCCATCTCAAACGCGCTGGAGTGGGACATCGACGAGGCGGTGAAGCAGGTCGAGGCGGAGACGAAGGTCAAGGCCCTCTACGTGGTGGACAGCTTCGGCGCGCTCTACTCCGAACAGATTCACCACCTGGTGGACAAGTACCGGGGGATGCTCGGGCCTGACAAGGAGGTCGGCATCCACTGCCACAACAACCAGCAGCTCGGCTTCGCGAACACGATCGAGGCGATCATCCACAACGCGAACTTCCTGGATGCCACGGTCTTCGGCATCGGCCGTGGCGCCGGCAACTGCCCGCTGGAGCTGCTGCTCTCCTTCCTGAAGAACCCGAAGTTCGACGTGCGCCCCATCCTGGATGTCTGCGCGCGTCGCATCATCCCGATGATGGACACGCTCAAGTGGGGCTATCACCTCCCCTACATGATCACCGGCGTCCACAACCAGCACCCCCGCGCCGGCATGGCGATGGTGTCGCGCGAATCCACGGACTACCGCGCCTTCTGGGATGAGATCACCGCCGAGGAACCCGTCGCGTGACGGCAGGTGATGGGTGCTGGGTGATAGGTGATGGGGACGTCGGCAGAGGCGCGGCTGGCGGTGGTCGTGGCGCAGGCTTCCAGCCTGCGTCCGTCGCCGTCCACTTCCCACTTCCCACTTCTCACTTCGCGCTCATCACTTGCCTTCCCACGCAGCCAACCTCCTTCGGCCCTAACTCCACCTCGATCACGGCCTCACCTCGCTCCACCTTCGGCTTCAGCTCCTTCCCGTTCCACAGGTCGAGGTAGCGCGCGCCCTTTTCGTGCTTCACCCGGAGCACCGGCCCGCGGTACGTGCTGAACCCCACGTTGAGCAACGTCCACACGGTCTCGTCCTTCGCGGAGAACCGGTTCGCGCAGATGAGCGGACTCTCGGTCGGGACGAGCGCCTCCACATCGTCGGACGTGAATGCGGCGCGATGCTCGTGCAGCAGCGCGAAGGACTTGCGCAAGAACGCCTGCGCGTCCGCGTCGAACCCACTTGGGATGTCGTTCCCGAGCCACGTGCCCTCGCCGTTGAAGAACGGGTACTTCAGCAGCTCCCAGCCCCCATCGACGAACGGGTTGTAGGAGACGAGCTGGAAGACCTTGAAGTCCGGGAAGCAGAAGCGGAAGAGCTGGATGCGGTGCGGGGCGAGCGTCGCATCGCCCTGCCACACGGAGTAGCCGAGCGCTCCGTCCTGGTACTGGCTGTTGACATCGACCGGCACTTCCTCCGTCAGCGTCGCGATGTCGGGCGGCACGGCGGCCCTGATCTTGCGGCCCATCTCCCGCTCGCCCCGTAGCGGTGGCTGCGGAACGGGGTGCCCGTGGTCCGGGCTGTAGCAGATCTTCCACGCATCGGCGAAGCCGTGCTGGTCGATGTACATCCCATTCGGCTGCAGCTCGCCCGTCACGCGCTTGTACGTGCCCGCCAGGTAGTCCTGCCAGCCCTCGCAGGCGGGGCACATCATGTGCTCGGTCGGCGCGCCCTCCCACAGCAGCGGCTGTCCGTCCGGCCGGATGATGTGCCACTGGCCCACATGCTCCCGCCCAAACTCCCCGCGCTCATCCACGAGGTACCCCTCGATGTAGAGCCCCACCCGTGCGCCGGTCTGCTCGATGCCACGAATGGCTTCCGCGAGCTTCTCCCTCCCGCCGATCTCGTCGTAGTGGCTGTAGTCGCCCACGCGACCGTATGCATCGGATTGCCCGAAATCGAAGATGTGGAAGTAGTCCACTCGGCCGAAGAACTCGATGTCCTTCTCCAGCACCTCGTTCATGTGGTAGGTCTGCGTCGTAGGGTCGTAGAGCTGCCCGCGCACGAAGTGCTGGCGGTAGTTGAAGCACTCCTTGAACCACTGCTTCCTCGGGACCGCGGGCTTGTACCAGGTGTGCGCCCACTGCCGGTAGCGGTTCAGCGCGACCCGCCAGTCGCCGGTGTGTACGCCGATGGCGGTCGGCGCGATCTCGATGGTCTCCCCGGGCCGGTAGTCGCGCGCGAAGTAGTCGGCGCGGAACATCACGCCGTTCTCGTCCTTCTTCAGCGCGTGGTACTTGGTGATGTCGTTCAGGTCGTGCACCATCAAGTACAGCCCGCCGCCCAGCCGCGGGCTGAACACGTCGGTGATCTGCAGCGGGTGCCGGCCGCTGTAGGCGTCGGCCATCCAGATTGGCCGGTTGTTGATGATCCCGCCGCGACCGCAGTACAGGTACCACGCGTCCTCCGGCTCGCCGAACGCGATGCCGCCCACTTGCGGGAAGACAACGCCCGGCCGGATGACCTCCTGCCCAACGTGCTTGAGATTCAGCCCCATCTCCAGCTCCGGCCCCGCGCCCAGCCGCATCGTCACTTCGCCCGCCAGCGGCACGCCCTGCTCCGTCGCATCGACGGGGATCGTGACCGCCACCGTGCCCTTCCCTCGCTCCTCCTTCACCTCACCCACCTTCACCTGCGTCGAATCCACTTGCTTGTCCCCGATCACCAGCACGAAGATCGGCCCCGCCGCTACCGTCATCCTACCTCCACTCAAGCACCGGTTCTCGATCGCCTCCAGCCTCAACCCTTTGCCCACACTGAACTCCGCCCTCAGATACGCATTGCTGAGAACCAGCCCCTTGCCGTCCACCTGGGAGCGCGGGCTTCCAGCCGGCATGCCGTCGCCGTTGACTTCGAGCCTCGCCTCCGTCTCCCGGATCTCTCTCTCCTTCGCCTCCTCCGGCAACACGCTCACCGCCTTCGTCCGTACCAAGGCCTCCCCCTGATACGCCGTCGCCGCCACGAGCGCAATCGTCGCATCCCTCATCGCCGACCGCAGCCGTATCCGCCGGACCGCCTGCTCCCTCAACCCGCTCAGCACGTAGGCATCGATCCCTGCCGAGACCTCGTACACGCCATCGCTCGCCCGCGCGGGGAAGTGCCAGTCCGTCACTCCGTCCTCGTAGTCCACTGCGACGCGGAACCGCTCCGGCTGGCGGAAGCTGCCCAGGGGTCGGGCGCCCAGCCCCCCCGACCAGTCCTCCGACGGCAGTCGCGCTGCGATCAGGAGGTACAGCTCGTCCGCGCTCCTCCCGATCGGCACCCCGTATGGCTCAAGGGAGTTACGCGGAACCGCCGCGACGTTCGGCTGCTCTTCGCGCAGCTCGAATGGGATGCCCTCGACGGTGATTCGCGTCTCCCCGAACCAGTCCGTTGCGCCCAGCCTTCGGGCGAGGTCCTTCCCGTTCGCATTGCACGCCGGCCGCAGGTTGACCGGCGCAAAGCGCGCCTCCGGCGCCCGCAGCCCCTCCCAACCCTTGCCGAAGGCGATCATCTCCCCGACGGGCAGACGCGGCCGTCGCGTCGATAGCTCGATGTAGTCGATCTCCGCCCACGCCCCCTGTCTCTCATCTGCCGTCAACGCCGAACCCCGAACCCCAAACCCCGAACCCGCCTGCAACTGCACCGCGATCTCCTTCACAGGGAACAGCGGCTTCTCGACCGCGACCGTCTCGGTGTGCCAGCGCCCGTCGGAGCGGACCTGCGTCCCGGGGAAGAGGGTGGCGGACTGCTGAGGCTGCCCTCCGGTCTCGCTGCCGACCCACACGAAGTAGTCGCCCCACTGGGTCGCCCGCTCGGCCCGGTAGCGGATGGTGAGGTAGGCCGCGCCGCTGAGGTCCACCGGCTCGTCGAACTGCGCCGACCACTTCATCCCCGCATTCGGTTGCCGGACACTCATGACGAGCCGCCCGTCCGCCTGCTCGATGGCGTGGGTGCCGTCCGGCGCCGGGTTGGCCAGCCACGTTGGGTGGGCCTCGAACTTCAGACCACCGTCGAACTCCTCCCGCCATGCGAAGGGCTTCGGCGCGTCCTTTGGCAAGCGGATCGCCCCCTCCGGCGCGTCATCCACGACGCGCAGGTAGTCGAACGAGAGTCTCGCGGGCGCTTGCTCTCCCGCCTGCACCTCCACCGCGAGCGTCTGCAGGCGCCCGCGTCGCCCCTGCGCGAACAGGTCCACGGCCACCTCATGCCACTGCCCGTCCAGCGGGAAGTCCCCGGCGGCAACGATGGTCCCGTCGTTCTGCCCCGAGATGCCCCACAGCACGTACGGCCCGCCGGTCCGAATGCCCTCAGCGCGACAACGAACCAGCAGGTAGCCCTCAACCTCCGCGCTCAGGCTCTCCACCGGGCAGGTCCACTTCATCCCTCGCCCGGGCTCCGCTACGCTGAACGTGAGCACACTCCCCTCCGCCTCAACCTTGGCCTCCGCCGTGGGGTTGCTGACCCACGCCGGCTGCGCGGTCCAGCCCGCCGCCTCTTCGCACTCGATCGGCCACGGCGCCTGCGCGAATGTCCTTCCCATCAGACACAGCAGCAGTAGGCCCATGTTACACTCCTCAGGGATCTACTCCCTCGCGGTTGCTCGGAAGCGGAGGTCACTGCCGAAGACCAGTACGGCCGGGCCGCCTCTCGGCAACCCGGCCGTGGATCGACTGCGGAGCAGCGGCGTCTACTCCATCACGGGGTTCTCGAAGGGCGGCAAGGCCTGCAGGGCCTCCTCGATCTTCTCCTGCGGATACTCATAGTCCTCAAGGTCACCCGCGAAGTAGCTGTCGTAGGCGCCGAGGTCGAAGAAGCCGTGCCCGCTGAAGGCGATCATGATGCACTTCTCCTCGCCGGTCTCCTTACACTTGAGCGCCTCGTCGATGCCGCAGCGGATGGCGTGCGAGGTCTCGGGAGCGGGGAGGAAGCCCTCGGTGCGGGCGAACTGCACGGCGGCGTCGAAGCACGGAATCTGGTGGTACGCGCGGGCCGCGATCACGCCCTCCTTCACGAGCAGGCAGAGCTGCGGGGCATCACCGTGGTAGCGCAAGCCGCCGGCGTGGATCGGCGCCGGCACGAACCCGTGCCCCAGCGTGTACATCTTCACCAGCGGCGTCAGCATCGCCGTGTCGCCGAAGTCGTAGTGGTAGAGGCCGCGGGTGAGCGTGGGGCAGGCTTCGGGCTCGCAGGCGATGATGTCGATGTCGGCGCCGTTGAGCTTGTCCTTCACGAAGGGGAAGGCGGCGCCGGCGAAGTTCGAGCCGCCTCCGACGCAGCCGCAGATCACATCGGGCAGGCCCTCGCCCGCGATCTCAAGCTGCTTCTTGGCCTCCAGGCCGACGACCGTCTGGTGCAGGAGGACGTGGTTGAGCACGCTCCCGAGGGAGTAGTGGCAGTCGTCATGGGTGGCCGCGTCCTCGACGGCCTCGGAGATGGCGATGCCGAGGCTGCCCGGGCTGTCAGGGTCCTTCTCGAGCACCCCGCGGCCCGCGTTCGTGAGGTTGGTCGGCGAGGCGTAGACGGTCGCGCCCCAGGTCTCCATGAGGCTGCGGCGATAGGGCTTCTGGTGGTAGCTCACCTTCACCATGTAGACCGTGCACTCGAGCCCGAAGAACTGGCAGGCGAACGACAGCGCGCTCCCCCACTGGCCGGCCCCGGTCTCGGTGGCGATGCGCTTGAGGCCTTCCTGCTTGTTGTAGTACGCCTGCGCAACCGCCGTGTTCGGCTTGTGACTGCCGGGCGGGCTGAATGACTCGTTCTTGTAATAGACCCGGGCGGGGGTGCCGAGGGCCTTCTCCAGCCGGTGGGCGCGGTACAGCGGGGAGGGCCGCCAGAGGCGCAGCACGTCGCGGACCTCGTTGGGGATCTCGATCCACGGGTCCATGCTCATCTCTTGCTTGATGAGCTCCATGGGGAACAGCGGAGCGAGGTCCGCCGGGCCGAGCGGCTTGCCCGTCCCCGGGTGGATCGGCGGCGGCAGCGGCGCCGGCAGGTCGGGATTGATGTTGTACCAACACTGCGGCAGTTCGCTCTCGCTCAGAACGATCTTGGTGTCCTCCATTGCACAGGTCCTCCTCGAAGGCAGGCTTGGTGTGGGGCGAGCAACGGCTGCCACCCCTGCCGGCAAGGGTGCCGGCGCTCCCAGCAACAGCACGGAAATGCGCTATTCGGCGGTCGGCTTGCGCGCACCTCCAGGGCGGCGACGTTTTCTCTGCAGATTGGGATGGGCCTTCATCCCCTCGAGTACGTTGAACACGACCGGGCAGTAGGGCACCTGCTGCAGCGTGCCCGCGATGTCATCGAGCATGTGGCAGTGGAGATAGGGGAAGCCGCAACAGCGGCTGGGGCGATCAGCGTAGATGGTGCAGTGGTTCTCCCGGAGGAACAGGCACGGCTGGCGCTTCAGGTACCACAGGCCGTCGCCCTGCCGCTCGGAGTGCTCCCTGCGGAACTCGGCGAGGGTCATGCCCGCGGCCGTGGCCATCTGAGCGCAGTCCGCAGCGGTGAGCTGAAGCTGCATCGCCGCGCAGCAGTTCGCGCACTCCCGGCAGTCGATCCGCTCCCACGCGCGGTTCGCCAGTTCCACTTGCAGCTCCATCACCTGCCGCCGCGACCACGGGTGCCGGTACTTCAACCAGCGCAGGAAGTTGCGGTTGTCCTTCTCCCGGCGGATCGCCAGGCGGTGAATGCGTTTGGGGTCGGTCTCCATAAGTGGGGAAGGGCTCCGAGGGGCGGGTCAGTACCTCTCCATCGCGGTGCACCAGTAGACGCGCTTGGACCAGCCGCGCGCCTTGCTGTGGATGAGGCTGCGCACTTCCTCGCCGTCGTAGTGGATGGGGCGGCCGGCGACGCCGAGTTCGCGGGCGAAACCCTTGGCACGGATGACGCCGCGGCCGTGGAAGTGGATGGTCACCTGCTTCTGCTGGCTACGGCGGCGCGGGTCGAGCACCGTGAGGACCACCGTTGCATGCGAGGGCCGGGCACGATCGGACGACTCACTCGCGATCACGAGCGGGCGACCGCCCTCCGGGAGGTCGGCAGCACCCCCGCCACCGAGTTCCACATGGGGGTAAGTGCCCGGCTTGGCGAAGATGGGAACGGCGCTCTGGTCGGAGACGCGAATGCCGAACTTGCGGAACATGGCAAGGGCCGGTTGGTCGCGACCGCCTCGCACCGGCAGCGGGGGCCCGTCGCCGGCCTCACCGGTCATCGGGACGTTCGTGAGGCCCTGGCGCAGCATGACCTCCTTCAGCGATCCTCCACACAGGTCGTGGAAGAAGGCCGTCGCCTCGTTGTTGCCGATGACGGTCTCGGCCGCATCGATCAAGATCTCCTGGCCGTCGTCGGTATGTGTGCGGTACCTGGGGCGCTTGCCCCCGCCGCCACTACCGAGGTTGTTCAGCCAGTCGCGGGCACGTTGGAACCAACCCACTGTACGCCAGGCCTCCGGAAGGCGGTTTCGAGTTTCGGGTTTCGAGTTCCGGGTCTCACGTCTCGGGTCTCGCGTCTCGGCAGTTTGCAGGAAAGACACAGGTAGCCTGACCGGCATCAGTCGCGGGCGAGATGCCGGACCAAGACCATCTCATTGACGATTGCACGGTAGACCTCCTCCAGGTCCCTCCGCCTCACGCGAACACCCAGTGCTTCGCACACCGCTAGATCGAAGGCCACCCGGCTCCCGTCTGGCTGAATGGGCTTTGGCCCAACGGCCACGCCCTGCAACGGCAGCCGTCGTGCCCCAGTTCGATCGAGCTTCGGTTCCTCCCAGAACTCCCGGTATCGGGCCTCGAAGTTCTGGTCAAGCTGGTCCCTCAGGGCCGGGAACTCCGACCGAGCGAACTGATTGAAGACATCGCATAGGGCCGGAACGTCCCTGTCTGTCGGGCACAGCGGCATGGCCTCCAGGTCGTAGAAGCGGATGTTGACATAGCGCCCTCCGCTCTCCTCCTTGAGGAGGAAGAAGTGCGAAAGGAACAGCGCGGAGTTCATCAGAACGCACACCGCCCGGGCTCGGTCGGGGTCCGGTTCGACCACAACGTTCAGCACGTTAGAGGGGCATATCTGCGTCTCGCTGTAGAAGGCGAAAAGCATCGTCTGCGGGGAGAAGGGGTTGATCCGGTGGGTGCACACAAGCTGCGTCCCTATGCGCCCAAGACTCGCCTCAACGTCTCGCCAGAAGCGCCTCCAGTTGAAGCCCTCCCCCTCCTGGAACCCGCTCGCGCGGATCACCTTCCCCAGATTTGGGTAAGGCGCGCACGCTACGTAGTCGTGTGCCCCAGTAATGTCGAAGCTCGACAGCCCGATGCCCGTCCTAAGAGATGGCACGAAGGCATCGGCCTCAAGTGCGTAATGCGTCGCTCGTCCCCCTCGTGCCCGGCGCTCATGCAGCATCCTGGACGCTGCTTTTATGACACCTGGCTCCTCTCCAATCAGGCGCAGGAATGCCTCCTCAACGCGCGCTGGATTTGTGCCTCTGGTCACGAACATGAACTGCGACACACCTCGCGGCACCGGGCGATAGCCCTCCCGGAAGTACCTTGCGGGGAACTTCCCTAGCCTGCCCGCGAAGCGGTCGGCGAACCCCATGAGCGAGCGCCGTGCGCTGAGGCTAGTGCCACTACAGAACCACATTAGGTTGTCCATTCGCTCGTGAATGTCAGCCAGCGGCACTGCCCAAGTGTCGGCCAGTTCGCTTTCGGAGTCGCGCACCTCTGACCTTACGGCCTCGCCGACCACTCGCACGTCCTCCTCATCGAGGTCTTTTAGGTCCTTCTTGACCAAGCAGAATTTAACTTGGTGGTCGGCCTCTGGCGCCCGCCTCTCCGCAACAAGCAGAACATCGCGGTACTCGGCCCATTCGGAGAACCCATAGTTGGCCGTTGCCTTCAGTACCGAGACTGGCGTCCACTCTCTGAACAGTAGTTCGCGCACCTTCCGACTCTCCCGGCCCCGGAGGACGTTGATGGGAAGGACCGCCCCAACCCTGCCACCGTCCCGCAGCACGGTCTTGGTGAGCGCAAGGAAGTGCCCCCAGAGACCGACCTCACCTCCGCACTCTGGAGCAAACCGGCCCATATTGACGTACCGGCCAATGCCCCTTTCCACCTTCGTGAAGGGGGGGTTCATCAGTACGCGGTCAACCCATTGCAACTTGATCTCTAGGTCCTCCCCCCGACTGGTTCTCCCCCTCCGAGTGCCGCGGTAGATCGGCAGAAGCGCTACGTTCGGCCCGTCTGAATACGGCACGCCATACTCCAGATTGAGGCTATCCCCCTGGATGATCTGAGTATGCCCTATCGTTGTTCCCGGGTCCATCCCCGCGAGGTTGGCAGACGCGAGGTGTACGCTGAACGGCATGATGTCGGCCCCGAAGATCTCCCTCTCACAGAACCGTGTGTGCGGGTTCCCGGCAATCCCCTCTGCCTTGCACAACTCCAACTTGCGCCTGTAAGCTGCGACCAGAATCGTGCCAGAGCCACATGCAGGATCAAACACAGTGTCCGCGCTCGACTCGATGGAGAGGTGCGCCAGGAGTGCCGCGGCCAAGGGTCGAGTGTAGAACGCGGCCAGCATCTTCCGAATGTGGGTCGGCATCAGCTCGTGGAATATTCGACCAGGGAGTTCGTACCGGACCTTCTCGATGCTAAGTCCCCAGATGAGGTTGAAGGTGTCGGCGACGTAGCTGTCCGGAATGCACCCCAAGACATCTACGCCGTAGATCATGCGGTAGTTCTCGTCCACGATCGCGCGGAAGGCTTGCCTGAGCAACGACGCGCTCGGCGGGCCGGTCAGGAAATCAAACATGCGCGGTCTCGCGGCCCACAGGAGGCGGAAGAACATCACTTGGCTCAGGAAAATGTACGATGCCAGGAAGCGACCGACTGCCTCGATGTTCCGCTGAGGGAGGTTGCCCAGCCCCGTCAGCAGGTCTTCGTCCGTCACGATCCGCAGCAATGTTGCCTCATCGAGAGGCAACTGCCTCATCATCTCCTCCACGTGAACTTGGAGCAAGGAGACGACCAGGTCCATCGGGTAGTGCGAGACTTGGCGTTGCTCAAGCGCGGGAATGACCTCGTCGATCAGGAAGCCGAGGACCCCCGCGAATGGCCGATCGCGCAGTTCCTCCTGCATCGGCCCAGCGTCGACCAGCACCGAAGGCTTCAGCCGATCTAGGGCCGAGACCACCATGCTCTCTTCTGGGATAGTGTTCCGGATTGCGGTTGGGAAGAGGGCTAGCATCCCGAAATCTATGCCGCTCTCCCCCTTGTGGCGGAGGTACTGCAGGAAGGCACCCTTCAGCGTCCTAGCGTCCTCCCCGATCTTGACGGAGAGGAGCCACCGATGGCCGCAGAGATCGAACACGATGTCGGGCTCCGAGTTGAAGCGAACCTCCTGCACCCCCGAACCTCCAGCCTGCCTGATCGCCTGCATCAGCGGGTCATAGAGGGTGCGCTCCGTGATGTGACCGAGAAGCGACGGCATCGGCGTTACTCCCTCTTCATTGGAACTGACCTACTGGCCGCGTCTCAGGTCTCAGGTCTGAAGTCTGAGGTCTGGGGTCGGGAAGCCAAGATGCAATTCGCCACGGCGTCACCGACCTCCTGCGTCGTGGAGGCGCCGCCGATGTCCGGCGTCCGAACCGCACCCTCGCGCACGACATCGGCCACAGCATCGTTCAGCAGGTGGGCGGCTTGCGCCTCGCCCAGTTCATCCAACATCATCCCCGCCGTGAGTAGCGCGGCAACCGGGTTAGCAATCCCGCGCCCGGCGATGTCGGGAGCGGTGCCGTGCGGCGGCTCGAACATCCCGATGCCCCCCGGATGGATGTTGCCGCCCGCCGCCATGCCCAGGCCGCCGAGCAGCGTCGCCGAAAGGTCGGTGATCAGATCGCCGAACAGATTCGGCGCCACCACGACGTCGAAGTGCTCGGGACTCGTCACGAAGCGCATCGCGAGCGCGTCGGCGTGCATCCATTCATGGTCGATGTCGGGGTACTCCTCGGCGACCTCCTCGAACACGTCCGACCAGAGCTTCATCCCGTAGTTGAGCGCGTTCACCTTCGTGCAGCTCGTCACGAGCCGCTTCCCGGCGCGGCGCCGCGCCAGCTCGAAGGAGTACTGCATCACGCGCCGGCAACCGTGCTCGCTGTACAGGCCGATCTGCACCGCCAGCTCGTCGGACTGCAGGAACGCGGGCCGGAGACTCGCCCATTGCTCGAAGCCGGCCTGCTGCCGCGCATACCGGCCGCCCTGGCCGACGTAGAGCCCCTCGGTTCCCTCGCGGACCACGACGAAGTCGATCTGCGACGGGTCCTTGCCGGCCAGCGGGAACGGCGCGCCCTGCAGGGGCTTGACCGGCCGCACGTTCGCGTACTGGTCGAAGCCAAAGCGGATCGCCAACACCACGCCGCGCACCGCCACCTCCTCCGGCACCTTCTCCGGCCAGCCGACGCCGCCCAGGTAGATCGAGCCGAACTGCGCGAGGATCTCGAGAGCGTCCGGCGGCATCATCTCGCCGTGCTGCAGGTAGTACCCGCAGCCCCACGGGAAGTCGGTGAACTCGAAGGTGAGGTTCGGGGCAGTCTGCTCGAGACCGCGCAGCACCTTGATGCCCTCCGCGATGACCTCGACGCCTATCCCGTCGCCCGGGATGACTGCAACGCGATGATGGGACATGGAGCCCTCCAAGGCAGGCCGGCGAGACGCCGGCGGTCCCGGCAGACGTCAAAGGCAACGGCTGCCACCGCACGCGCGCAAGGGTGCGCGCGGTCCCAGGAACGGCTAACGCTCCAGTTCCGCCCAGGCCGCCCGTGGGTACCAGCACAGGATGCCGTAGGCCTCGGTGCCGACAAGGACTCCGGCGTGGCCGAAGAAGAGCGCGGCACGCGCGGAGTAGACGGGCGGCAAGAGATGGGAGCCTTCGCCCGGCGCCAGGAACAGCGTCGGGTAGACGTTGCGCGCGAGGGGCGTTGTGAAGAGATCGACCCCCTGAGCGCCGGTGACGACGAACTCGGGGTTGCCGCCTGGAGTCCAGTCGGTGACCGAGAGAGCATTCGGTCGCAGCAGGCTGGCCTCTTGCAGGGCGGAGTCCCCGGTCGGGCCGCTGGTGTACAGCTCGATCTGGGCGGCCTTGGTGAACACGGGCGGGCCGTCCCGCCGGCCCTGGTTCTCCAGGTAGATGATCGGCTGGGCGGGGGTGAGCGGCTCGCCCGGAATCTCTCGTGCGCCGATGAAGAAGTCGGTGTCACCGTCGAGGTCATAGTCGCAGGTTGAGACCGTGGTGAGCCCGGTCGCCGCCAGCGGTCGCCCGCCAGCGGTGAGGCGCTGAGCGCCGAGGAGACCGGCCCGCGTGCGCGGGGCCAGGACGACCTCGCCGCTGCCGCCCCCAATTGCCAGCATGTCCACGGCACTGTCGGTGTGAAGGGCGAGGGCCGGCTGGGCGTAGCCGCCGGGACACCGGTAGAGGCCCTCCGGGGATCGCACGAGCATCTCGGCTCCGAAGACCCCCTGCTTGGCGCGACCCTCGCCCAGATAGACTCTGAGCAGACCGTCCTCGCCCCCGACGAGAAGGTCCTCGCGCCCGTCGCCGTCCCAATCACCCAGGTCCGCCGCCGCGCAGCGACCGGCGTCGATGGGCGCGTCGGCCTGCTGCAGGTAAGGTCGCACGGCGAGCTGCGCCGCGTCCGTGCGCTCCAGCAAGACCACGCGGCCCGACCGCGTACCCAGCAGCAAGTCGGCGTCGCCGTCGCGGTCCCAGTCAACGCATCTGGGTGCCAGGTCCTGCAAGGGCGCGCCATCCGGACCGATGATCCGCCCGTCTTCGCCGGACAGAGGCGCCGGAGCTTCGAAGGTTGGCGGGTCCGCACCGGCCTTCCCGAGCCGCGCAACGGCCCGGCCATCACCCGTGCCGACCACCAGATCGAGCACTCCGTCGCCATCGAGGTCGGCGATGTCTGCGCGCGGATGAGGCAGATCGCCGGCGGGCACGATCTCCTGGGGCGGGGCGAGGAGGGCGTCGCCCTTCCGCCGCGAGAGCAGCACGCGGCCGTCGGGGCACGAGATGTAGAGGTCGGGTCGGTCGCCCGGGCGAGGGCTGACGGCGGAGATGCCACAGTCCTCGGTGGGGAGCAGGGGCTGGGCTCCCTCGGCCAGCAACTCGACCCCGGGCGCGAAGCTCGCGTGGCCGTCGATCGTGCGGGTCTCGTAGAGGTAGACCTTCGTGCCGGCGGCGAGTAGCAGGTCCAGGTCGCCGTCGGCGTCCCAATCGCACGCGGCGGGACATGCCGGCGCGCGAACGGGGCTGAAGGCGAAGGGCTGTGTCTCCGCGCTGCCGAGGCCGGAGGGCTCCTCGAAGATGCCGTCGGGACGCTGGCGAAAGAAGAGCAGGTCCCCGTAACCCGAGCCGACCATCAGGTCCATGCGGCCGTCGCCGTCCCAATCAACCGGCGAGAGCTGGACCCAGTCGCCGCCAGTCAGCGGCCCGACGGCCTGCCGGAAGACGATTCCCCGCAGCCACGCGAAGGGGCCCGTCTTCGTGATCTCAGTGAAGCGCTGAGCGTGGGACGGCTGAGCGAGGAGGACGACAAGCGCAAGGAGATTAGGGACAGGCCCCAATTTCCGACATGACGTCCGTCGGAAATTGGGGCCTGTCCCTGATTTCGCCCTTGACCTACGTCTACAGCTCATTGAGGTTGTCGCGGACCTTGGCGATGGCGGCGGCGATGTCGTCCATGTCCGCCTTCTCACCCAGCAACATGCTCTGGAACAGCCACCAGCCCTCGGAGGCGCAGACGCGCTCGGTGACGGGGCAGTGGACCTGCGTGTAGTCAACGGAGCCGGTGTAGAGCTTGCAGGCCAGCGGGCACTCGTCGGCCCGGATGCCATTGCGGAAGAGCTGCTCCTGGTAGAGGGGGTTGTACCCGCGGCTGATCGGGATGCCCTCGGCGTTCATGGCGGCGAGGAACTGCTCGCGAGAGAGCCCGCCGAACGCCTCCGCATCGTACTTGCCGATGAACAGGTGCCACGCGTTGCGGGTCGCGCCATTGTGCATCTTCGCGTAGTCCACGCCCGGGATGTCCTTCAGGAGCGACTGCAGGTAGAAGCCACACTCGTCGCGGCGGTCCATCAGCTCGGGCAGGCGCTTGAGCCCGCAGCGGATGAGCGCGGCCTGGAATTGCGTCAGGCGGAGGTTGGCGCCGAGGATGCGATGGTCGTACCAGCCGCCGTCGGGCGCACGGCCGACGTTGTGGATCGACCAGGCGCGCGAGTAGAGGTCACCGTCGTTGGTCAGGATGATCCCGCCCTCGCCGGCGGTCACGTTCTTGCTGGACTGGAAGCTGAAGGCCCCGAGGTGCCCGATCGCGCCGACCTTCGTGCCGCGCCACTCCGCGCCGTGGGCCTGCGCGCAGTCCTCGATGAGGATGAGGTCGTGCTTCTCGGCGAGGGCCAGGAAGGCGTCCATGTTGCAGGGCGAGCCGCCGATGTGCACCGCGATGATCGCCTTCGTGCGCTCCGTGACGGCGGCCTCGGCCGCGGCGGGATCGAGATTGTACGTGTCCGGGTCGATGTCCGCGAAGATCGGCACCGCGCCGACCATGAGCGCCGAGTTGGCGGTCGCGATGAACGTGTACGGCGGAACGATCACCTCGTGACCCGGCCCCACGCCGGCGGCGCGCAGCGAGGTCTCCAGCGCGGTGGTTCCACTCGTCACGGCGACCGCGTGCTTCGCGTCGTGGAACTCCGCGAACTCCTGCAGCATCATCTCGCCGGTCTTGCCGCCGATGCCCCAGACGTCGCTCTCCAACACCTCCAGCAGCGCGGCGCGGTCGTTGTCATCGTAGATCGGCCACTTGGGCCAGGGCTTCGTGCGGGTCTTCTCCCCGCCGTTGATTGCGAGGTTGGGCATCGTGCTCCCCCGGAGTCGCATTGTAGGGGCAGCTCGTGAGCTGCCCACGCCTTGGGCAGAGCACGCTCTGCCCCTACATGGCTATCGCGCGTGGTTCGTTGGCATCCGGGACGTATCCTCCGAGGACTCCAGATGCCAGACGCGGATGGTGGTGAAGGGGTAGCTGAAGTCGTGAGGCAGGGGTCCGTAGGGGTCAAAGATGACCCAGCCCAACCGTCGCCGACATACGGCTTCGAGACTGTAGTCGTCCTCGAGGACGCTATGGAAGGCGCTCGCCGTAGGGTTCCCCGCTCGCAGCCACTCAGCCGTCTGGAAGTCGGTCTCCACGACCCACTCTGGGCTCTTCGCGCGGAGTGTCTCTGTGTCGAAGTTGGGGATGGCCACCAACGGACGTACGGGCCGACGAAACGACGCGTACCCGTTGCCGAGCGCATCGCCCCCGTTGTTGAAGTCCAGCGGCGGCATGTCGAACCAGACCGTGCGGAGCACGCCGACCGGGGTATCCGCCGGTACTCGGGCCTGCAGGAGCGCCAAGGCTTGATCCCTCGGCTCCGTCTGGAAGGCCATCGAGCCGGACAGCGTGAACGACGAAACTGCCACGCAAGCTCCAGCCACGGTGTACAGGACCAACCCGAGTCGCGTCCATGTTGAGGTTGCCCCTCGGGCCGCAACGGCGGCCGGAACCGCCAACAGGGGCACGAGCGGCAGTCCGTAACGCGCGTAACGCACACCGGTCGAGCCGACTATCGCGAACCACAGCAGGGCGAGCAGCACCACCGGCAGCGATTGGGGCCATGTGCGACGAACGCCGACGGCGCATAGCGCGACCAGTGCGACCAGCGGGACCCGCCCGCCGAGACTGCAGTCAAGCGCGCGGAGATGGAACCACCAGCCGCACGGATCGGCGGCCTTGGCGGGATACTCGCCCTCGCGCATGTGGCGCATCTCGAAGGCGATGTCGTGGCTCGCCTTCGGCCAGTCGAGGAAGACGTAGGGTGAGAGAACCGCGAAGGCGACGGCGGCGATGAGCACGATGGCCGCGCCGCGCAGCAGGGCGGCGCGCCAGGGACGGGGCTTGGGCGAGCGCCAGAGCCAGATCGCCAGCGCGATCAGTGGCGCGACGAGAACGAGGGCGCCGTTGTACTTGGTCGCGGCTGAGGCGCCGCAGGCGAGGCCGGCGAGGATGACGACCTTCCAGCGCTGGTCGTCGAGCAGGACGATTCCCGCCCAGGCCGCGAGCGTCACGAAGCAGGCGAGGGGGACATCGACGGCGGCGAAGTGGGAGTAGAGCACATGGCCCGGCGCGACGGCGACGATGGCCGCGGCCAGTAGACCAGCCCGCCTTCCACCGAGGCGCGCCGCGGCGCCATAGGCTGCGCCGACGGTCACCAGGGCGAGCAGCACCGTCATCAGGCGCGCGTCCAGCGTGAAGGCGCGGAGGATGTCGGGAAGCTCCGGGCGGATTCCGCCGAGCCCGAAGTGGAAGAGGCAGGGCGCGGCGGCCAGGTAGAGATAGAGCGAGGGGTAGTTGAAGAAGTGCGGGTTCGGATCGCCGTTGAGGAGATTCAGTGCCGCCTGGAGCGAGAAGTACTCGTCCGGCTGGTACGAGAAGAGGTGGGTCGGCCCGGGCAGGCCCCAGGTGATCCCCAGCAAGCGCAGGGCGGCGGCGACGCCGAGGATGATCCCCAGCGTAACCGCCGCCTTGGCCTCACCCCCGGCCCCTCTCCGTTCCGGAGAGGGGAGAGGCCTATCCGTTGGCGGGGCCGGCGAGGTGGACGATGGCGTAGTGGGCGGGCGGGCCCCAGTGGCCGGCGCCGTCCTTGGCCCGGACGTGGAAGTACCACAGGCCGCCTTCGGTCCCACGGAAGGTCGTGGTTGTGCCGGGGCCTTCTCCCACCTCGTCGGGGGCCGTAGCCGCATCGCGATCCAGAGCATAGCTGTAGTCGGTGATTCCGGTGGCGTCGGCCGCCTTCCAGCGGAAGCTCGGTGAGGACTTCCCGATGCGCGCAATCATGAGGTTGTCGAACCGGGCAGTCGCGCCGACGGCGTTGTCCATGTTCCCGCGGTCTGAGAACACGACCTGCTGGACCTCCAGAGGGCCGCCGCGCTGGAGCTTTCGCAGCGAGGCGGCCAGGTCGATTGTCGCGTGGTGCCACCGGCCGTCCGCGACGGCGCCGGGCACCGTATCGAGCAACTCGCCGCCCTTATCGGTGAAACCGATGGCGTACCATTGCTCGTCGGTGAACAGCGACAGATCGAGTCTCACGCCCGGCTCGAGCCTGTAGTCGAAACTCAGCAGCGGGTAGCGATCGACGCTGTACCCCTCGCCCTCGCCCCAGGCCGTCACGGCCATGGCGCCACCGGCCTTCTCGTTGATGATCTTCAGGCACTGCCGGCCATCGGGGCCGCCGGTAGGGTCGAGGCTCAGCGTTCCACCGCCCTCCGCGGTGCGCGATTGCCAGGCGCCCAGGCCTTCCTCGAACGTGTCGCAGGTGAGCGTCAGGTGGCTGGTGGACTTCACCTGGGTGACCAGCGGAGGCTCGTCGTCCTTGCCGTAGTCCATCGTCCACGTGAAGGCCGGAGGCAGGGCCGCCTGGTTCCCGACGAAATCGGCGGCGCCGGTTAGCTCCACGCTCACGGTCTGGCCGTCTTCGAAGGCCACAGCGCGGGTTGAGGCCGAGCCGTCCCACGTCAGCCGGCCGGCCGTGGCGTCATAGGTCAGGTAGCCGCTGGCGGTATCGTAGTCCTGACCGTCGATCTTCAGCTTGAGGCTGGAGGGATCGATGCCCGCCGGGCCCTTGTCGGCGACGTCGAACACGATCTTGGAGGCGGCCGTCCGTTCGTTGGGGGTGGGCTTCACCAGCGCCACGGTGGGCTTGTCCTTGTCGATGATGAGCCGCAGGTGGCCCGGCTCGCTCCAGTTACCGGCGCCATCGACCGACCGGACGTGGAAGTAGCACTCCCCATCGAGGTCCGGGCGCAAGGTCACCGCCGTGCTCGCGGTCATCTTCTTCGTGCCGGGGTCGGTGTTCGGAGAGCGGTCGAGGGCGTAGGAGGCGCCGGCAATGCCGCTGGCATCGGTCGTCCTCCATGAGAGTTCGAGACCGTTGGCCGCATTGGAGACCGGGATCAGATTGAGGTTGTCAACGTGGTAGGTCCGGCCCTCCGCGTTACCCATCCAGCCCCAGTCTGCCAGGATGAGGTAGCGCACCTCGTAGCCACTCGTCTGGGGGTCGGCGGCGCGGAGCAGATCGAACAGGTTCACCTCTGCGTGGTGCCACTTGCCGTCGGTCTCTACATTGGGGATCGCCCCGATCTGGGAGCGCGTGTCGTCGGTGTCGGTGAAGCGGATCGAGCGCCAGCGGCCGTTCACGTACAGCCCAAAGTCGGCCCGCAGCCGCCCCGAGCAGTTGTAGTCGAAGGTCAGCAGTCGGTACTTGCCGGCATCGAAGGCGTCCTTACGTACATAGACGCCGAAGCGGCCGCCCTGGCGGGCGTTGTAGAGCCGCAACGAGTAGTCGCCTGCGGCGGCCGTCGAAGGGTCGCGGCAGACGAGCGCGCCGTCGGGGCCGCCAAACGTGGACCACTGCGACAAGCCGCTCTCGAAGTCATCCCGGCAGAGGTAATCGTCCGTGCTGGTAATGTAGGGAACGGTGGGCGGGGTCTTATCGCGTCCCGTGCTGTACTTCCACTGCCATTCGAGAGGCTGGCCGAGGCCGTGGCCGAGACGGTCGCTGGCCGCCGCCAGCTGCACGGTCACGGACTGGCCGTCCTTGAGGGCCGGGTCCACTTTGCCCAGGTCGAACAGCAAGCGCTCCTGGCTGACATCGTAGCGCAGGGCCGATCCATCGCAGGCGTAGTCCTTGCCCTGCACGCGCAGCATGATGGAGGCCGGGTCGATTCCGGAACCGCCGGGATCGGTGAGACCGACGGTCAAGATCGGCGCGCCGCTCGTTTCGCCGTTGTCGGGAGAGCGTTGGGTGATCTTGGGCGGCTGGTCATCGACCACTAGGCGCCGATGCATGGTCGCGCCCCACGAACCGTCGGCCATCTTCGGTCGGACATGCGCGTAGTACGTGCCGCTGCCGCCCAGACTGTCGGCGATGTCCGCCCCACCAACGGTCCTGTCGCCTGCGGGCACGGAGTACGGCTGCTGGTCGATGGTGTAGGCGCAGTCCTGAACTTCGGCGTCGCCGTGCCTGCTCCACGTCAGGGAGGCCTCCTTCGGCCCGGCGCCGCCGAGGTAGAGGTTGTCGATGAGCAGCGTGGCGCCGGCGTGGTTGCCGCCGAAGCCTGCGTGCATGTACCCGTCGGTGTGGGTGTTGGCGAAGTAGACGTCCTCCAGCCAGATCGGCTCGTCGGACTTGTAGAGCCGGTCGAGAAGGCCGATGAGGTCCAGGTCTACCGAGTGCCACTGTCCGTCCGCCTTCACGTTGGGCAGTCGGGCCAGGATCTGCGCCTGCGGGCCGATGCCCTCGGGCGCGGTGAACACGATCTCGTAGACGCTCGAGTTCACCACGCAGTAGAGGTTCAGGCGCACGTCCGGGTCCGCCCTGTAGTCGAAGGACAGGCGCCCGTACTTCCGCGCGTCCAGGCGAGGCGTGCGCAGCCGCGCCCCGAACTGGCCGCCGGAACTCTCGTCGATCAGCGCCAACGCGTGACCCTTCCCGTCGGCGCCCGGCGACACCAGCGTCATCCGGGCCCCGTTGGTGCCGCCGAAGCTGCGCCACTCGCCCACGTCCGCCTCGAAGTCATCGTACACGGCGGGATGGGTCTCGGAGTTCACGTCCACCACGCGCGGTTCGAGGGACTGCTTGACCGGAGTCAGACGGAGCGAATCGGCCGGCATGGGATCGGGCGGCGTCTTCTCAGCGGCGTAGTAGATCTTGGCCCGCGAGACGACGATTCCGTTGTGCATCGTCCAGAGGGCCACGTGACCGCCCGGCAGCGGGTCAGGGTCCTCGGCCTGCAAGATCAGCTTCTCGTCCTTGTAGAACTGCAGCCGGTTACCGCACAGCCGCGCCCGCAGCCCCCACCACTTGCGGTGGAAGTCGTTGGCGTCCTTGGGATAGGCATCTTCGAAGACCGGGAACAGCGCGCTTGCGTCCCGCGTCTCGGCGAGGACCTTGTCCCCCTTCAGGATGCGGGAGAAGCTGTTCAGCTCACCCCCCATGACGAAGCTGTAGCCCGAATCGAGGTTCGCGCCATCCCCGTGGATCGTGAGGTTCATGTCGTTGGGGTTCTTGTAGCGACCTTTGCCTCCGATGCCCATCTTCATGGCGGCGTAAAGCTCGACCGTGAGGTCGCCCAGAAACTGGCGCTTGTTCCAGGCGGCGGCCAGACCATCGGGGTCGTATCCGCCAAACCAGGACCACTGGGTCGAGCAATCCCAACGGTTGGTCTGCTTCCAGGTCCCGGCGCGGGCCACCCAGTCGGTCGGGGCGGTTGTGAAGGTGTAGTCGTAGACGTTGGAGGAGAGCACGTCCACCTGCCCGATGTCCAACGCAAGCCCATCCACGGAGACGCCGGTCCGGCGGCCGTGTGCGGCCTTATTCGGGGCGACGCTGCTCTTCAGGTCCGCCGCCGTTCCTGTCGCGGCCAGACCCAACAGCAAGGCCAAGGCGATCACAACCCGAGGGCTGGATCCTCGCATGTCAATCCTACCCCTGCGCGCCCGTGGCGGCCGCCAACGGCTGGTCGATCAGCGGCTTGTCGTCCACGGACACCAGAATGTGCGCGCCCTGGCGCGCAAACCGCACGTTGCAGCTACTGCTCTGCAGTTCCACCTCGGCCCGTCCGAGTTCGGTCGTGCCCTGCGTCACCTGCGCTTTGAGGGTCTTGGTGCCCTTGGTCGCGGATAGCACGAGCCGGATGCCCTCTTCGGTCCGCTCGGGCTCGCCGCCCAGCGTGACCTTCACGTTGCCGTCGCGCAGGCCGACGAACCGCACCTTGAAGGCGACCGTCACGTCGCCGTAGTAGTCGCCCTTCGTCCACCAGGTGGCGCCGGGCTCCATCTTGGCGGGCTGCACCCATGGCGCGCGGCTGCTGGCCCACTCGGCCATCTCGGGGTGCTCGCTGACCTTGGTGAACTCGCGCGTGACCTGCGCCGGCCGCTTGGGCTCCAGAAACGAGACGAGCACTTGGCCGAATCGCGCGTCCTTCCCTCCGTCGGCGTACAGCCCAATCGCGCCGCCCGGGCACTCCGCGACCATCCCCTCCACCGCCGGCTCGCCATCGACGTAGGTCCTCACGAAGCCTCGCTCGACGGAGGCAGCAAGCGTGAGTGGCTTGCCGCCGCCAAGCTTCATGTCGCGCTCGGCGATGGGCGTCTCTCCGGCCGGGCCGACCATCAGGAGCTGGGCCTTCTGGCCGTCCACACGGAAGAGGGCCGCGCGGCCGTCCGCCTGGCGGGCGACCTGCAGCCCCACCTTGGCCTTGTTCGGCGTCACCCTGACCTCGGCGCGGTAGTCGGTCCAGCCCAGCCGACCGGAGGTGAGACACCCCGTACCTGCACACCTCGCCTCGCCACCGTTGGTGAGCGACCAGTCGCCTCCGGCCGCCTCCCAGCGTAGCATGTTCGCGAAGTCCTCGCGGAAGGTCTCGTAGTCCGCGATGACGACATCGTCGAAGAAGCCCTGGTCCTCGCCCTCCGCGTACAGGCCCGCGCTGCCGAAGGCCAGGCGCGTCGAGGGGGCCTGCAGCACAGGAAGGCCGTCGATGGTGCACTCGACGCGGCCATCGCAGACTGCCGCGCCCAGCTTGTACCACTGGTCCGGCACGAAGCCGCCGGGCTTCTCGGCCAGGACCTTGGGCTCTCCGCCGACCACTTCCAGCAGCTCCGCTCGATTGCCATGCTCGCCGGTGTCCCAGACGGAGGCCCAACGGAAGGCCAGGTAGTTCGACTCATCCCGCGCCAGCAAGACCAACCCCATGGCGCCCCTGCCCTGCGACCGCGCGGAGGCCTCGACGCGGTAGTCCGTCCACCACCAGGAGTCCTTCTCCGCGAGGGAGATGGCAGGCCCGTCCTTGGCGACAACCTGGTAGTTGAAGGCGTTGGCCGATTTGTCGGCTTCCATCGTCTCCGCCTGGTCGTCGTCGCGGAGGCTCTTGATCTGCCACGCGCCCGTGAGTTCGGTCCAGAAGTGCAGCGTGTCCTTGTCGCGCACGAAGGCGTCCGCAGAGCGGATGGGCTCCATCGCCTGCACATAGGGCTCGGCAACCTGCCCTTCCGCTGCGACGTATCCCGCCTTGCCGTTCGCGAGCGCCCCGTCCCAGCCCCTGCAAGCAACTTGCCCGGCATAGGCGAACAAGAGGCGCGAGTTCCTCCGGAGTATCGCGAAGGGCTGCGCACCCTCCGCGCCGGCCAACGCGATCTCGCCCGGCTCGCCGATGGGCTTCGTGGTCCCGCCCAGCGTACGGTAGAAACAGGCCTGGGGGGCGGCGATGTCGAGGAGGCCGTAGTTGGACTCGTCCTGGTAGTTGACCACGAACTGGAGCTTGTCGCCCGCCTTGAGGTTGAGATCATCTCTGACGGCAACGTCACCCTCAAGGGGGGTGTCGATGAATGTGATGGGGCCGGCGAGGGAGGGCGCCGCCTGAGCGGTCACCACCGCCGCCAGACCGACGAGCGCCAAACACAGGACGGCGAATCGGGGGATCGCGTGCATCCTCTCCACCTTGACGCAAGGAGTAACGTGCAGCACAACAGGCCGGCGCCCGGTGCGCTGCGTCACTAGGTTAGACGCAGGAAGGCGGGGAAAGGTTACGCGGAGGCGCCGGGCACGGAGACCAATCGGGGACACGATCCCAGTCGGCGCAGCGGCAAATCGGGGACACGATCCCAATTCGATACGACCGAATTGGGTCATGTCCCCGATTTGCCGTCGGGGCTACTCGGTCACGCGGTAGTCGGGCGTTTCGGCCATTGCCCGCGTCGGGATGGTGCGCGTGTCGTTGGTGATGAGGAACTGGTCCGCGCGGGCGCCGTCCTCACGGTTCTGGATCTTCACGCTGTGCACGCCCGCGGTCAGCGCGTACGGCTGCGGCGCCTTGCGCCACTTCCAGGTCTTGAAGGTCCCGTCGCCCCCGACGACTTGCGCGGGCTTGTCGTCCACTACCAGGAAGAAGGAGTTGCCGCAGGCGTCGTACCACCACGTGCGGACCCAGACCGTGTAGTTGCCCTGCTCGGGGACCCTCACCTTGAAGTAGACGGACCCGCCGTCGCCCTGCACGCCGGAGTTCTCGCTCGTGGCGTGGGGGCGCTTCAGCGGGTACTCCGTGTACTTCCCATTCGAAGCAGTGGTGTCTCCGGCCTTGACGGCCGTGGACGGCTTGATCGCGTTGTAGTGCTCGGTCTCGATCACGATGTTGTAGCGCTGTGCGGCGAACACGACCGCCGCGAGGGTGCCCACCAGCGCGCAGATCAGCAGGACCGTCGCACCAATCCGTACTCGTCCGTTCGTCATCCCAGTCATCCTCCGTTCGGAGTATCAGCCCCGAACTCGGACAGGCAGGAATGCCTGTCCTCCAAGTCTCGGGGCCGGCTTGTCTCCCCGCCGCCTACCGGCGCCTTGGCGAGCTCCTCGACCACGCTCACCAGCGCCAGCAGCAAGATCAGGGTAAGGCTCAACCCTCGCACGAGAACGCTGCTGAACAGCATGGCCAGAAACACGCCCAACATGCTCCCGGCGAGGCCCGCGCTCAAGGCGCGGAGGTACTCGGTCGGTCCCTTCGTGCTCTGAACGACTGCCGTGCGGTAGCCGGCATACAGCAACGCCGCCAGCGCGATCAGCCCGCACAGCCCCATCGAGCCGGCGATCACCAGCCACCCGCAGTTCGTGTCCGGCTCGATCTTCTCGAAGTTGGGCAGCATCCCGTAGTTCTGCCCGATGTGCAACTGGTAGCCGCCCGTTCCTACCCCAAGGACGGGGTTCGCCCGCACCATGTTCAGCGCGGGCTGCCACTCGACCCACCTCTTCTTGACCTCCGTGGTCGTCGGAAGTTCCCCGCCCCGGAAGCTCTCGTCCGTGATTGCCGTCTCATCCCGCACGCCCTCCTCGTACCAGTCCATCAACTCGACCACGTCTGCCTCATGGTTCCGAGGAAGCGCCCACGGGCCCAGGGCAGTGAAGGCGACCACCGCCGCCGCGACGATCAGCGCCGTCCGCACGCTGCGGCGCAAGCTGAGGGCGATGAGGATCGCCGCGAGCGCCCAGAAGTGCCAGCCGGAGAGCATCGTCAGCATCCCCAAGGCCACCATCGTCAGCAGAGCGGGCCTCACCCATCCCGAGCCGCGCAGTCCGAGACTGAACAGCACCGGCAGCACGAGCAGCAAGTAGTTGCAGTAGATGCTCCGGCTGCTCTTGCCCGCGAGGTGGAGCGTGTGGCCCAGCGGAGTCTTCGAGATCACCTCGCCAAGGCCGAACGTCGAGCTGACCCGCCGGAAGGTCTCGCCCGGGTCGGCCGGGTCGGCCCAGAGGATGTACTGAGCCAGCGCGACCAGGACCATCAGCGCGGTGAGGACCCCCAGCAGCCCCACGACCCACTTCACCCGCGTCTCATCGGTGATCGCGTTCAGGAACAGCAGGTAGGCGCAGACGAAGTAGAGGACATACTGCGCGACATCGACGATGCCCGACTTCAGGGCCTCCGGGGAGTCGGCGCGGCCGACCGCGACGATGGCCACCGCCACGAGAACGCCTGCCGCCAGGGGCGGCCACTTCACGCGCCGCCACGCACCCGTCCCCAGCGCCCACAAGGCCCACACGCCGAATAGCAGGGCGGCAAACACGTCGGCGCCCGAGACGAACGGACCGTCCTTCAGGTCCTTCGCCAGCGCGGCCTGGGTTTGGGCCAGCACGATGAGGAGCAACACACCCCATAGTAGCCAGCCGGGGGACTTCGGCTGAGTCATGGTCTCGGGTTTCGAGTCTCGGGTTTCGAGTTCCGGCTATGTCGGAGGCGGAGCGATGAAGGTCCTGATGACGTGACCCAGGAGGCCGGCGCCGAGTAGGACCATCGGCCACGGACCGAAGCCGCGCCTGCCGCATACCGACATCGCAACCACGAGCGTCACGACGACGCCGAGCGTCTGCCAGATGAGCAGCATGTTGTCGTACATCGGGACCTCGTAACCCGCCGCCCGCAGGGCCGCTCCCACGACGAGGGTCACGGCCATGAGCACCAGGCCCGCGACGACTGCGACGCCGCGGTACGGACGGGCATCGTCGGCCCGGCCCCCGCCCAGCCACCAGACCAGGGCCCCGAGCCCGGCGAGAAGCCAGCCGACGGTCGGCAGGCCTGGGTAAGCGTTCAGTGCCCACATCGGTAGGGCGCTGCCGATGGTCGGGATCTTCTCGAAGGTTGGATCGACGGCAATCCGCAGGCACATCCCCGCACCGAGGGCGCAAAGGAGCTTGCCGGGCGTCGAGGAGGCGAGGCGACCTCGGCTGACGAGGGCGAAGACGACCAGGATCGCACCCACGAGGGCGATGGCGTACCGCTCGTACAGCCCCAGTGCGGTCAGCGGCTGGGCGGTCCATACGGTCGAGACGGCCAGCGCGGCGAAGCCGACGTGCACCAGCGCCGCCCCCGCCCAGAGCGCGGCGGAAGTCCGTTGTGCCGGTACCGGTTCGGCGTACGTTGAGGCAACCATCGGCGCGAATGTGCCCCCGGCTGGGTCAACGGCATGCGCGCAAGGGTACGCGCGGCCCAGCAACGGCAACGGCAGTCTTACGGCTGTCCGTAGTAAGAACACCAAGTGCGGCGGGAAGTTGCGACGGTCGGCGTCAGGGATGCGAGGGCTTGCGGGCGCTCGCGAGCAGCTCGTAGAGGGCCGCCATGTCGGACAGCCAACGGTCGCGCATGTTACGGCGCAGGACCATGTCCTTGGCTTCGGCAGCCATCCGGCGGCTCTCCTCCGGCTGCGAGAGGGTCTGCTGGATCGCGTTCGCCAGGCTCGAGGGGTTCTTCGGTTCGGCAAGGCGGCCTGTGTGTCCCTCACGCACCCAGTCGGTGAGACCGAGGATGCGGCTGGCGACCACTGGGGTGCCCGCGGCCATCGCCTCCAGCACGACGTATGGCCCGGCCTCCCACAGCGAGGGCATCACGAGGCAGTCGGCGATCTTCAGCAGTTCGGGCACATCGTCCCGCGCCCCGAGCAGGCGCACGTGCTTCCCAACTCCCAGTCGGCCCACGAGTTCGAGGAGGTCGTCCTCTTCCCGACCCACCCCGGCGATCAGCACACGCACCTGCGGGCGGCTCCGGATGATCTCGGGAATCGCCTCGATGAGGTACCGATGGCCCTTCTGCGGGCGCAGCGCGCCGACGCAGAGCACGACCTCGTCCGTCATCGCCAGACCCAGTTCCGCCCGCTTCGCTTCGACATCCACCGTTACGTCGAAGGGGCGGGGGTCGATGCCGTTCTCGATCAGCACCACGCGCTTTGGGGCCACCACGTTCATCGCGCGCGCGATATCGGCCTCGGCCGGCGCCACCGCAACGAGCCGGTCCGTCGAGCGTCCCGCCAGGCGCTCCAGCCACAGGTAGAGCACGGTCGCAAAGGCACCCGTCTCCATGCAGAACGGGAAGCAATGGGGAGTGTAGACCTTGGCGGCTGGCAGGTGTCGCGCGGCGAGGCGACCGAGCAAGCCGGCCTTGGCCGAGTGGCAGTGGATGATGTCGAATCCGCGCTCGCGGAAGAGCCTCCGGAGGAACCCATGGCCCTGCACATCCAGCACGGGGCAGAACCTGCGCAGGATGTTCCAGGGAATCGTCTCGACCGCGCCGCCGGTCGCCGCGGCGACGGCCTCCGGAAAGCCTGGATCCCGGCGGGAGCTGTGGATGACCGTCTGCCGGAAGCGCGTGGGATCGAGCCCGGAGACCAGGTCGAGCACGTGCTTCTTGCAGCCGCCCTCCACAGCCTCGACAACTTGGGCAATCCGGATTGCGTTGGGCATCGTACTGCGGAGCCGGAGTGCGATGGGTCCGCACGGGGCAGGACACGCCGCGGCTACCGTTTCCTCCTGAGCACGCGGGTCTTCACATGGTTGATGACCGTCCAGGTCTCCTCGATCCGGAGACCCACGGAGGCCGCGAGGAAGATCGGCACCCCGATGGCCGTGACCGCGAACAGGTAGATGGCCGCCGTCTTGCGGCCCTCCAGCGCCAGATGCTTGAGGATCTCGGCCGAGCTGAAGTGCAACGCCGCCGTCAGGATGACACAGGCGACGAGCAACTTCGCGCCAAAGGCCAAAACGCTCTTCCAGTCTACCGTGCCCACGCGGCCCCGGAGAAGCGCGTAGAGGATCAGGACCTTGATGGCCTTCGACACCGTCAGGGCAGCGGCAACGCCGACGATCGTGTACGGCCCGAGGCTTAGGCTGAAGACCGCCATCACCGCCATGAGCACGTGCAGCACCGCGCACGCCGAGCCCACGTAGTTCGGCGTCCGCGTGTCGCCCATGGCGAAGTACCAGTGGTTGAGGATGCCCTCGATGCTGAAGAACGCCATGCCCGGGGCATAGGCGATGAGCGCCAGGATGGACAGCTGCTGCTTGGCAGGCGCGAAGTCGCCATAGACGAACCACAGAACCCCCCAGCGGAGCAGCACCATCCAGATCGTCGCCGGGATGAAGATGTAGGCGATCACCCGGGTCGTCTGCACGAGCGCCTCAGCCAACCTGTCCCTCTCGCCCCGAGCGGCCCATTCGGAGAGGAACGGGTAGACAACGAAGCTGACCGCCAGCGGGAGGATCTGCGCGGCCGTGTCCGGGAGGCGGCGCGCGTAGTCCAGGCAGCTGTAGGCGCCCACCTCGATGTGGGTAGCGCAGTAGCTGTCGATGTACGTCCTCATGCTGGAGTAAATCAGGCCGACGATGACCGGCGGGATGAGGCTCCAGAAGCGGCCCATGTCGGGGTTACGGCGGGCGTCGGCGGCCTCGGAGGCTCTCAGCAGAGCGGCCCCGTAGCTCGTCTTCTCGAGGGTCTTGGAGACCACGTACAGGAGCGCCGTGGCGGCGCCGATCCCGAGGCCGTACTGCAGCCACAGCAGGACCAGCGCCCAATCGGTCTTCGCCACGCCGATGGTCAGTGCCACGCTGAGCGCCAACGCGCCGGTCCACAGGAAGGGCTTGTACGGGAAGCGGATGATCCACCACGGCAGCGCGCGGGCCTCCGCCAGCAGGCGGCCGAACAGGCCTCTGACGGAAGGCACGCGCCAGCGTCGGCCGAAAGAGGGGAGCTGCACGAACAGCCGGGCGGCGCCGCCGACCACAACGCCCAGGCCTGCGGCCATGATCGCGTTCGGGTGTTCCGGGCGCCAGACCATGGCGACCAGGGCCACCAGGACGCCCAGCGTCAGTAACCGGAACGCGGCCTCCGCCAGGGCGGGAACCGTGAACTGCTTGTAGGAGTGGAGTGTCAGCTCCGGCATGACCGACAGGCTGAAGGCCACCAGGGCAGGAGCCATCATGCGCAGAAGCAGCACGGCGAGCCGGAAACCCTCGGCAGGCAAGGCCGGCCAGAAGGTGCGGACGATGCCCGGAGCGAGAAGCACGCCCAGCACGGCGATGGCCACCAGCGTCAGGAAGTGGATGGTCATCACGATGCCGCCGAACTCCCACGCCGCGGCCTCGCCATCCTTGTCCTTGCGCTGTACGAAGAGGGGAAGGTAGCAGGGGCGCTCCAGCTTCTCGATCTTCGTGTAGACCAGCATCACGAAGCTGTTGTAGATGACCTTGAAGGCGTCGGTGGCAGCGAAGTTCTCGTGCCCCGGGCGGGCGAAGTACCTGACCAGCAGCATCTCCTTCAGCAGGCCCGCGAACTTCGCCAGCGTCAGGAAGACGGAGATGGTGATGGCGGCAACCGTCATGCGCCGGCCGGCGGAGGGCTCCTGCTTCTCGGCAGTCGCCACTTCTGGGTCGCTCATCCGGGGAAGGTCACCCTTGTTCGTCCGTCTTCTCGGTATGGGGATCGCCGGGGCGGCGCTCGGGACTCTCGGCTCGCCGTTCCTCCAGTCGCCGCGCAACCGTCTCTCTGAATAACGCTTCGAGGGACTCCACGTTCCGGCTGACATCATACTCGGCGACAACGCGGCGTCGCGCCGCCCGAGCCATCGACTGAGCGGCGGCGGGGTCATCCAGGATGGTCGCCAACGCATCCGCGAGGCGGCGCGGCTCCTCGGGCGGCACGAGCAGCCCCGTCTCACGGTTTGCCACGAACTCGGGGATGCCGCAGATGTCGGAGGCCACCACCGGCGTGCCGATGGCCGCGGCCTCGAGGATCACGTTGGGGAGGCCGTCCCGGTCGCCGTCGGCCGCCACCACCGAGGGCACGGCCAGTACGCGGCTGGCGGCCAGCAGCTCCTGCACTTGCTCCGCCGGCAGCGTGCCGCAGAAGTTGACCAGCGCCGAGATGCCCAGGCTCTCCGCCAGGCTCTCCAGCTCGGAGCGCAGCGGGCCATCGCCCGCGATGGCGACCATCAGACTCCCGCGGCGGCGCCGCAGCATCTGCACCGCCCGCAGCAGTACGCGGTGGCCCTTCTTCTCGACGAGTCTTCCGACCATCGCGATGATCGGCTCAGTCGCGGGGCGGTGCTCGCGGGTGAACTCGGTGATGTCGAGCCCGTGCCGCACGAGATGCAGTCGCCCGTGAACGGTCGCCGGCTGCGTGCTCAGCAGACGGTCGCGAGCGAACTTCGTGCAGGTGGTCGCGAAGTCCGACTCGAGGAGCTTCTGCCGCAGGAGGATCGACTCGCCGGTGAAGACATCCCGCGCGTGCAGCGACAGGCTGAAGGACAGCCCGCTGATCTCGGCCATCACCAGCCCGACTGTCGCGGGCAGCGAGCCGAAGTGGGCGTGGATGTGGTGGACGCCCCGGCCGCGCAGAGACTGCGCGAAATGGCTCGCCGCCGCCAGGGCAAGGGTCATCTCCCGCGCGTAGCCCGGACGGCGGAGCGAGTGGGCCAGCGCGAGGATCGTCCCGCTGGCGCCGCCCTTCGGCCACCGCAGGCAGACCCGCAGCCAGTCGCGCAGGGGCTCCAGCGAGGTTGCTGCCGGGCGGTAGATCACGCGAGGCAAGAACCGCTCCGCGTCGGGATGCACCGGCGCGGTCGGGTCGGGCCGCGCCAAGGCGCACGGCAGAATGTGCACCCCGCGCCGGTCCAGGTGCGCCATCTCCCGCAGGATGAACGTCTCGGATGGAGAGGGGAACTGATTCAGGACATACGCGATCCGCAGCTCCCCGGTCGGCCTATCCGATGGTCTCACCTGCCTTGTCGTGGGTGGAATTCGGGGACACGATCCCGATTCGCAGACGACGCGAATCGGGTCATGTCCCCGAACTCCATGTCCCCGGATTCCATCCTGCGTCGTCGTAGGCGCGCAGGACCGCGTCCGCGTGGCGGCGCCAAGTGAACGGAGCTGCGCGAAGCCGACCGCGTGTGGCGAGGTCGGCCCGTCGATCCGCGTCTGCTGCCAGCGCGCCGATGGCCTCCGCGAGGTCAGCGGGGTCGCCGATGGGCACGATGACCGCCGCGTCACCCACGACCTCCGGGAGCGCACCGCGGTCCGAGCAGATCACCGGCGTGCCGCAGGCCATCGCTTCCAGAGCCGGCAGCCCAAACCCTTCCACGAGCGACCAGAACAACAGCGCCTCCGCCCCGGCATACAGCGCAGGCAGCTCCTCGGGCGCCACGTAGCCGGTTCGCAGGATGACGTTCGGCCCGGCCGCCTCAATGGCCTGTTCGACACCCCGGCTGCGCCATGCCTTGCCCCCGGCCAGCACCAGCCGATGCGGCAGGTCCGCCCGGCGCTTCGCCAACCGGAAGGCCTCAATCGTCGCGGCGAGGTTCTTCTTCGGCTCGAAGTTCCCCACGCAGAGGAAGTACGGGTCGCGGAGGCCCAGCCGCTCCCTGACCTGCTCACCGGCCTCCGGCGACGTGGGGGCGAGGAACTCCTCGCCCACGCCCAGCGGCGCGACCTTCAGCTTCCCCTCCGGCACGCCGAGGGTCCTCACGATCTCCCGCTTGACCGCCTCCGAGGGCACGACGACCACGGTCGCCTGCGCAATCGTCCGTGGGAGGCACGCGCGGTAGTAGAGCGCATTCGAACGCGTGCACAGCTCAGGGTGAGTGAGAGCGATGATGTCGTAGACCGTTGCCACCGAGGGCCCCTGCCAGCGAGGAGGGAGCACGTAACCCGGGCCGTGGAGCAGATCCACGCCCTCCGCCCGTGCGAGGCGGTGAAGCGTCATCTGGGTCCACAGCACCCGGCGCAGCTTGGCGGCGCCGGGGAACCCGAGGCGGCGCAGCCGGAAGCCCTCTCGGGCGAGGTCCTCGTGCGCGAAGTCGCTCGGCACGTAGACGGTGTAGCGGCGTGGGCCGCCGTCCCGCGACAGCTCGCGCAGGAGCCGGTAGATGGCCTGCTCGACGCCGCTGAACGAGCCGTATAGCAGCGACCCGTCGATTCCGATGTGCATGCGTCGTGGACTCCCGGAGGCCTCAGGCGCGGGCTGTGGCTCGGCCTCCCAGGTAGGTGCCGACCGTCTGCAGCGCGTCGAGGTTGGCCGCCGTCACCGTCCGCAGGTCCATGTTCCACACGGTGAAGTCGGCCCACTTGCCGACCTCGATCGAGCCGAGTTCCTTCTCGTCGAACGCGGCATAGGCCGCGTCGATGGTGTGCGCCTGCAGCCCCTCCAGGAAGGTGGTGCTCTGCGACGGGTCGAGGCGGACCCGGTCTGTGGCCTGTCGGGTCATCGCGTAGCGAATGCTCTCGAGCGGGACGTGAGTCGGCGAAGCGGGCACATCGGCCCCGAACGATACGCGCACACCCGCCTTGCGGAAGCCCGCGATGGGCAGCATGTCCTTCACCATGTCCCAGCCGAGGCGGCGAGTGAGGTCGTCCGCCCGGTAGGGAATCCAGACGGGTTGGGTGCACACCGGAACGCCCATGTCGGCGGTGCGGCTGATGGAGGCAGGGCGGTTGAAGAGGTAATGCTCGATGCGATGGCGGCGCTCCACGACGGCGCGGTCGCCGCCGGCCGCCCGGATGAAGGCGTCGAGGGTGAGATCGACGCCGCGATCCCCTGCAGCGTGCACATCGACCTGCAGCCCGGCCTGGTGGATCGTGGAGATGATGGCCTCGAACCGGTCCTGAGGGTGCATGGGGATGTTCATCTGCTCGCGCCCCCTGGGCACCTCGTACATCAGCGGGTAGCCGTCCACCGCGAGCTTGACCCCGGGCACGCGCACGAGCGGCCCGGTCGGGCGCCGAGCCTGCGCCACCAGCGCCTGGCACACCTCCAGGTTCTTCACGTACGGATAGGCGCGCAGCCGCAGCGGTAGCCGCCCGGCGCGCTCCAACTGAACGTACTGCAGGATGATCTCCGGGTAGCAGAAGTTGTCGTGCACGCACGTCACGCCCACCCGAGCCATCTGATCGGCCGCCCACAGGATGCAGTCCACCGCCTGGCCGGAGGTCACGGTCGGCTGGTACACGGAGTAGATCGCCGGGTAGTGAAGCAGCCTGCCATCCGGGACGCCCGTCCGGTCGCGGCCGTACTTCCCGCCGTAGGGGTCGGGCACGTCTCGGCGCAGCAGGCCGGCCTTCTCCAACCCGAGCGTGTTGGTGATGCCGTACTGACCGGACCACTGGATCGCCAGGACGGGGTGCCGAGGCACCGCGAGATCGAGTTCGGTACGGAAGGGGTAGCGCCCCTCATCGAACTCGTTGAAGCCGCGCCCCACAACCCACTCGCCGACCGGCGTCTTGGCCGCCGCCTCGGCGAGCGTCCTGCCGAGGGTCGCGAAGTCATGCACCTTCGGCGGGCGCAGGTTCACGAAGTACTTCTCCATCTGCCCGAAGTGCATCAGGTGGCTGTGGGCGTCGATGAGGCCCGGGCTCAGGCACTGCCCCTTGAGATCGATGCGCTCTGTGCGCGCGTCGCAGAGCGCCTCGATATCCTGGAGTGTGCCGACGGCCTGGATGCGCCCGCCCTTGACGGCGACCGCCTCTGCGGTTGGCTGCGCCGCGTTCATCGTCACCACCACACCGTTGAGGAACACGACGTCGGCCGCCTGCCGAACCTGGGCCGGAACACGGCCCGCCTGCGCGGCAACGAAGCCGGCCGCAGCTCCCTGACTGACGGTGCGCACGAGTGCGCTGGGCAAACTGGCAGTGGCTTGCGGGTGAGAGTCCCGCCCGGCCAAAGCGGTAGCGCGCAGGCCGGAACCGAGTCTTGCGGGCGCGGCGGTAACGCCGGGTCCGAAGCGTAGACAG
>Ga0194125_10000451_pt1 | contig 68562 bp, 54 predicted proteins | sample TA2KigC250mmetaG_FD_148626 | JGI IMG/M metagenome (GOLD analysis project Ga0194125, IMG submission 148626) | Freshwater microbial communities from Lake Tanganyika, Tanzania - TA2015034 Kigoma Deep Cast 250m | ecosystem: Environmental > Aquatic > Freshwater > Lake | place: Tanzania: Lake...
GCTGGCGCATCTTCATCGGCGAGGCGCCGGAGGAACCGGAGGACCTGGGAGAGCCGGGCGAGCGCGTCCTATTCATCGGGGCGTGTTCGCTGCAGGGGCAGGTCTTCCGCAACGTGCAGCGGCGGCTGTACCTCAGCCGGCGGAGCGAGGACCTCATCGTCATCCCCGCATGCCCGCCGATGGCGTTGCGAACGGAGATCATGCGGCTGGTGGGGCTGGACTGACAGAGACCGTCCGCGAGCCCGACCCTCGGGGTGCGCCGCCAGACCTCGCTGTCGTCAGGGGCGATTCTGTAGACAGGAGGACCGAGGGCCGGGCTCCGCTGGGAAGTGGACCGCGGACCGATAGGTACTACGTCGCGGAGGTGGGAAGGTTGCGGGGCCAAGCCGGAGGCACCTTCCGGAACCGCGGCGAAGCGTGAGCCGGTCGGTTGAGCCTCGTCACGGAGGTGAACCCCATGCCCGGCGGGATTGTGGCCTCGATTGTCGTGCTGTCGATTCTGCTCGCGGCGTCCGCCGACGCGAAGCCGGTTTCTCGGAAGCCGCCGCCGGCCGGTGTCGTTGAGCTGACCGGCGTGGGCTTCCAGAGCCTCGTCGAGCTGGCCGACGGGAGTCTCCTTGCCGCAAACGGCCAGGTCTCCACTGACGACGGGAGCACCTGGGGAGCGGCCCGGCCGTTAGCGGAAGGTCTGTCCGCGGACGGCATTCTGCGCCTCAAGTCCGGGGCGCTGGCGCTCAGCGGACAGGCCGGCGGGCGGTATGCGTTGAGCCTCTCCCGCGACGAGGGCCGAACCTGGTCGGCCCCGGCGCCGGTCGAGCTGCTCGGGACGCCTTACCACGACGTCGTCACGCAACTCAGAACCGGGCGCTTGCTGTACCCCAGCCGGATCTGCTTCGCGAACGACAAGCACCCGGGTCTCACCTACGTGGAGGCCTCTGCGTACGGCACCTGGCTGGGCTTGCCCCTTCAGGTCGAGGGCCATTACCACTACCCGGAGATCGACATCGGCTCGGTGAGTTACTCCGACGACGAGGGCGCGAGCTGGCGGCTGTGCGAGGGGCAGCTGATGGGGTGGTTCGACGCGAGGGGTGTGACGAACGGGCGAGGGGGAATCACTGCGTGTGACGAGCCGAGCGTCGCCGAGACCCGCGACGGCAAGGTCATCTTCTTTGCGCGCTCGACGGTCGGTCGCATCGTCCAAAGCGAGAGCACCGACGGCGGGCAGACGTGGTCCGCGGTTCGCCCGACCGAACTGGCGAACTCCTACTCGCCGCCGCGCCTGCGGCGCATCCCCAGCACGGGCGATCTGCTGTGTGTCTGGAACCAGGTATCGCGCGAGGAGATCCGCCGGGGCTATCGGCGGGGTCGCCTGTCCGGGGCAGTCTCGCGGGATGGCCTTACGTGGGAGCACTTCCGGACGATCGAGGTGAGCGAGGGTCTCGCGGACATTGAGCGCGTGCCGCCCCAGCACCCGCTGACGCCGGTCGTGGCCGCGGCTGACGTCGGCAGGCTGCCGCCCGGCTTCGCGACCTTCGACTACGCGAACGTCTGCTTCGCTCGCGACCGGGCGTACGTGTTCTACCAACGAAGCTGGGTGGAGGCAGCCGAGGGCAGTGAGGCCACGACCCTGGGTGAGCGCAAGGGCACAACCACCAAGCCCGGGGAGATCGTCCTGCGCATCTACCCCTTGGGCTGGTTCTACGGGAAGTAGACGCGAACACCCGGGGCCGGCCTTACGACCCTACCACCTGCGGCAATGCCCCCAAGCCCGACGGCAGGGCGGCGCGTAGTAGGGGTCGTAGCCGTAGTAGGATGGGTAGTAGGCCGGCGGCCAGCCGTAGTTGTAGACGTTCCGCTCCAGCCCCGGGAAGAAGTCCATCCCCTGCTTGAGCGTCTGGCCTTGCTGGAAGAACGAGAACGACGGCGTCGGGTGATCGAAGAACCGGTACTCCCACCGCGGCGTCACCCGCTCGGCCCGGACGCGGGGGTAGACGTTCAGCTCGCCCCGATAGGCCGCGGGGTGCCGCAGCTTCATTCCGAAGTCCTTGTCCACCACCCCCAGCCCGTCCGGTATCTGCTGCGCCGCCACCGGGAGCGCCAGCAACCCGAGGGCGCCCGCCACGATCAACAGCCTGGCGAACGTGAGATCACGCTTCATCTCGACCCCCTCCTTGCAGCCTATCCTGAAACTCGAACAGCGACAGGCTGGGAAGCCTGTCCTCCGAGTTCCACTCGTGCTCCCCTACTTGTAGTAGCGCGGAGGCGAGTACTTGCCGCCGCGACCATAGCCCGGCGGCGGGCCGACGTTGCGCTGGGCGTGCGACGGCGCCCGGCGCGCCTGGTAGCTGGTGCGCGGCCCGTCGTAGTACCCGTCATAGCGGTAGTAGCCGTAGGTCCGCGGCCGGTAGTCATACGGGCGATAGACAACCACCGGCGGACCGTAGTCGTAGTAGGTGTACCCGTAGGACCGGTACACGGGAGGCGGGTAGTAGCCGGGCGAGTGGTAGTAATAGTGGGAGTGGCAGTAGTTGTCGTCGTCCAACATCTCGTAGACGATGGCGCCCGCCAAGATGCCGCCCAACACGGCTCCGGCGTCACCCGCCCGCGCCGCACGCTGCAGCCCGAAGCTCGCAGCCAGCACCAGCAGCAGCGCGATCGCGAAGGTCCGATAGGCTGTGGTTCTCATCGCAGTGCCCTCCGGCATGAGTCGGCGCCCCCATGCGCGGTACGTCCGGTGAGTCTCGATGCGCAACGCCGTGTCCTTCTATTACTACAAAACGTAGTAGGCTGTCAAGTAGTTCCCTGGCCGATCCCCGGCGGCGGGAACCGGTCAGGCCTCGATCCGCGCCTCCAGCTGCGACGGCACAGCCTCGAGCGTCATCCGGTGCGCCTCGACTGCCTTCAGGAGGTCCGCCACCACGTCCGGGTGGTCGGCGGCGACATCGAACCTCTCCGAGGGGTCAATGTCGAGGTTGAACAACAGCGGGGGATCGTTCTGCTGGGCTTTCGCCCCGGCGTCCTGGGAGGTCAGGTGGGCCTTCCACGGGCCTTTGCGCACCGCCCAGAGCTGCGCGCCCTGGTAGAAGAACATCGTGTCGCGGGCGCAGGGCCCCTTGCCCGTCAGCGCCGGCAGGAGGTCGTAGCCATCGAGGGTCCGGTCCGTGGGAATCGGCGCGCGGGCGAGCGTCAGGCAGGTCGGGAAGAGATTAAGCGTTGAGGAGAGGTCCTGCCGCACGCTCCCCGCGGGAATCGTGCCCGGCCAGTACGCGAGGCACGGCTCGCGCATTCCGCCCTCCCACGTGCTGCCCTTGCCGCCGCGCAGGAGGCCCGCCGAGCCGCCGCTCAGCTTCTGCGTCAGCCACGGGCCGTTGTCGCTGGTGAAGAAGACGAGCGTCTCCCTGGCGAGGCCCTCCGTGTGGAGCGCGTCGATGACTTGCCCCACGCTCCAGTCCAGCTCCTCCACCACATCCCCGTACAGGCCCCGGGTGCTCGTGCCCTCGAAGCGCGCTGAGACATGCAGCGGCACGTGGGGGAATGTGTGGGGGAAGTACAAGAAGAACGGGCGCTTGCGGTGCTCGCGGATGAACTGCAGCGCGCGCTCGGTATAGCGGCTCGTCAGGGTCGTCTGGTCGGCGGGCTCCTCGATGACCGTCTCGCCCTCCATCAGCGGGCAGGGCTTCATGTCGTTCGAGTACGGGATGCCGAAGTAGCTGTCGAACCCATGCCGCGTCGGCAGGTACTGCGGCAGATGCCCCAGGTGCCACTTGCCGATGCACGCCGTCGCGTAGCCCTGGCCCCGCAAGGCCTCGGGGATCAGAATCTCGCTGTCCTGGATGCCGCCCGCCGAATCGGGGAAGAGCACGCCCCGCTTGCTGCTACACATCCCCGTGCGGATCGGCAGTCGCCCGGTCAGCAGCGCCGCGCGACTGGGCGTGCACACGGGCGCCGCCGAGTAGAACTGCGTCAGCTTGGCGCCGCCCGCCGCCATCCGATCCAGGTTCGGGGTTCGAATCGTCGGATGCCCAAAGCAGCCCAGGTCCCCATAGCCCAAGTCATCGGCGAAGATGATGACGATGTTCGGCCGCCGCCGCCCCGCAGCGACGGATACGCCGCCGAGAAGCTGCGCCGCGGCCAGTCCGCCAACTGCGTGAGCGGCGCGAGTGAGAAAGGTGCGTCGATCGAGGTTCGCCATGCCGGACCTCCGATCTCCTACGGTACGTTACGCCACCAGCAGCTTGACGGCCACCACCGCCAACAGGGCGGCGCCGGCTCGTTCGGCCCAGACGCCGAGTTTGCTCGAGGCCGTGGAACCCAGGACCATCCCCACCGCGGTCATGACGATGGCGGTCAGGCCGATGACGATGATGTAGGCGATCTGGTTGCGCTGCAGGCTGCCGAAGGTGAGTCCCACGGCGAGGGCGTCGATGCTCACGGCGAGCGAGAGGCCGACCAGCATCCAGCCCTTGGTGGGGTTGCAGGTGCGGGGCGCGTCGCTGTCCCGGTGCTTCAGCGACTCGTAGAGCATCTTGGCGGAGATGGCCATCAGCACGCCGAACACGAACCAGTGATCCCAACCCCGGATGTAGGGGACGATCTGCTGGCCGAGTTTCCAGCCGATCAGCGGCATGAGCGACTGAAACACCCCAAAGTGCCAGCTCAGGCGGAACCGCGAGCGGAAGTCGGACCAGCACGCGCCAATTCCTAACGCCACCGAGAAGGCGTCGAAACCTAACGCGATGGCGATTCCGGCGAGTTCGAGCGGCGTCAAGGGACCCTACCCCTTCGGCAACGCGTGCCACGGCTCGCGGAGGCTGCGTACGAGGCGCGTCGTGCAGGCCTTCACTTGGGATTCCTCTGCAACCAGGATGATCGAGAAGCACCGGTCCTGGTCAATCTCCAGCCGGATCGACCCGCCCCTGACCGGCGCCTCGATCCGCTCGTACTCCACCCACTCGCCGCCCCTGACCTCGCCGACGAGCGCGACAGGCTTGCTCCACTCCGCGCGCGTGTCGAGCCGCACCGTGCCCTCGGTGAGCGGGAGGACGCACAGCTGCGTGGAGCTGCGGACATCTTGCCCGTCGAGGGAGTAGGACATGAAGTGCGCACCCTTCCCGTCCTCCAACGCCAGTAAGGCCGAGTTCTTCGCCCAGACCATGCAGCCGGTGCGGTGCGGGGTGAGTTCGAGGGGCGGGGCGCCGTCCGCCGTCCGCGCGTTGACCTTGGCGTCGGTTGGGTTCACCCACACCTCGCCGCGCGCCGCTGTGCCGGCCAGGGGCACGGACAGCGGCAGGGCCGCCCCGAGGGCGTCCCTCGCAGCTCCTGTGTCTCCCAGCACTGTCCGGTACACCAGGCTGTTGCGCGCGGCGATCCCTTCGGCAAAGCCTTCGTCCCGCTCCAGCGGCCAGGTGCAGAAGAGCACGCGGCCCTTGCCCAGCGCGTTGCTCAGGAGCACCGGCGTCTTGTCCGCGTCCGTTGCCGCGACGAGGACTTGTGCCCCGGTCGGCTTCACGACGATGGCCGGGTTCACCGTGATCTGTTCCCCGCCGATCTCGGCGGGCAGGCCCGTCTTCTCATCGCAGGCGACGTTGGGGTAGCGCTCGGCGACGAACTCGACACCACATAACTCCTTCAGTCGGTCGGTCAGCGTGCGCGTGCGTAGCATGTCGTAGGAGACGTCTCCCGAGACGTACAGCGTGCCGCCGGCCTTCACCCAGTCGAGCAGCTTGGCGCATACGTCATCGGGGATCTGGTAGGGGATTGGGTAGAAGATCACCTTCGCTGAGGGGGGAATCGCCTCCAGAGAGCACTCATTCAGCGTCCCGCAGCTCACGCCCATCTCCTGCAGCGTGCGGAAGCATGACAGCGTCGCTTCGAACACCGTCCACACCGGCTGGCCGAGTCGGTGCGTGTCGGGGGTGAGCACGTAGACGCTGGGCGGCTCGTAGCGCCGCTCGAACTGCCGGAAGGTGAGCCCCGCCGCGCGGTAGACGTCCAGGCAGTCCTTCTTCACCCAGTCGCCGGGGTAGACCATCCCCCACGGGAAGATCCACTCGACGTTGTCCTTCCAGTCCCAGTTGTGGATCTTGGAGGCGCCGAGGCCCCAGCCGTAGTGGGTGATCGCGAGCCAGAGCTGCTCCTGCTGCTCGTCGGTGCGGGCGATGTGATAGCCCCAGTCCTTGCCACCGCCCCAGGCGGGGTGCGTCTTGCAGCCGAACTCGCCGGCGCTCATCGACTTGCCGCGCTCGCGCAGGTCCGCATGGCGCATCACCGAGGGGAAGCGGGCGATGTCACGCTCGGGCTTGTCGAAGTAGCCGATGTTCGCGCAGGTGTGGTCGCCGATGGCCTGGATGATGTCGATGCCCGGCCCGGGCGTCTGGTAGTACTCCGACGTGATCGCGTGGTGCTGATCGACCTCGCGAATCGCGCGCACGTGCCGGTTGATCCAGCGCGTCATCAGCTCCACCTTGAAGCGCGCGAGGTCCATGCCGCGCACATCGTCCCAGCTGTCTGCGCCATACTCCTGTAGGGGCACGTGCCCCAGCGGGCCCGTCACGCGCTCGGGCTTCCAGGCGGCGGCGAGCGTCTCGTCGGTCGCGTATCGAGTCTTCAGAAACTCGTTCCACAGGCGCTCGACATCCGTGCGCGGCGGCTCGCCGCCACGCTCTTCGGCAAGCCGCAGGTTGTCGTCCAGGCGGAGCTGGAAGTCCCCGTTGATGTACCAGAGAATCCCCGGCACGTCCTTGTAGCGCTTCACGAACGCCTGAACCCAGGCCGCCTCCCTCTCCAGCACATCGTCCTCAACCACCACGTTCGCGCCGATGAGCAGCCCCGGCATGTAGACTTGCCCGTACTGCTGCGCGAGCTGCACCATCGCATCGGTCTTGCGCAAGAGCGACTCGGGCCACTCGTACGGCGGGCTCTGGCTCACCGCGCTGACCTGCAGGTTCTCGGGCAGGTTCATGCCGGAATCGCGCATCGTCTCGAAGTCGCGCTTCCAGACCAGCGGGTTCTCATGCGCCGAGTAGAAGGCGAACGAGAAGCTGTCCGTGCCCTGCAGGAAGTGCTCGCGCCCGTTCAGCCGGAAGAGGTTGCCCTCCAGCACGCAGTCCGGCCCGGACTTCACCACCTTCTCATCCCACACGCAGAAGCCGGTCTCCATCTTGTCCGACGGCCTCTCGTCCAGGCTCAGCGTCGCTTCGACACGGTAGAAGTCTGCCTCAAAGCGCCCCGGGCTCCACTCGACGGTGAACTCGCGGGTCTCGTCGGGTTGGAGTGTAGCGCCCGGCGAGTGGAGCTGGATCGGCTTGCCCTTGCCGTCGGCAGTGACCTGGAAATCGACGCTGACGGCTTGGGGAGCCGGCCCCCAGTTGCTGACCTGCACCTTGATCTGCACCGGCTCGCCCTGGCGGTACGTGGCGTAGTTCGTCTCGAGGTTGTGCAGGAACGTCTCGGTGACGAGCGCATCCACGATGGGTACGAGCAGCTCGGTGGCCGCCGGCGCATCGCGCGGGAAGAAGTCGAAGTCCGTGGAGCCGAAGATCGCCCAGGCCGACCGCGCATAGTGGCCGCCGTAGCGGTAGGTGATCGAGGCGGCGCTGCCGCGCAGGCGCTGGTAGCGGTCGTAGCAGTTCACCAGCGGGACGCGCCGCGCGTCGTCGTAGCCGAGGACCGTCGTCGCCGACCAGCCCTGCATCGGCGCATCGGCGACGAAGTTCTGAGGCACGATGTACTGATCCGGCGCGGCCCTCGCGAACTCCACGCGCTTCAGGGGGAACTGCGCGTCGAACACCCCGATCTGCTCCGGCGCCACCTGCAGTCCGTCCAGCGGCGCGCCGCGGGCCGTGTTCATGATGAGTTCACTCGGCCCGGCCGCCGCCAGCTTCACGCGCGCACACTTGGAGCCAGAGTGCGGAGTCGCCCCGACGATGCTGGCGAGGTCCTTCTGGGTGCGGAACCAGTTGTGGGGGCGGCGGTCGTCGGGGGCCGTCACATTCTCGAAGCCCCCGTCGGTGACGTACTCCCGGCCCGCGTCGTCGGTGACCGAGATGTCGTCGATGGACGCCGTGCCGGTGCAGCGGAAGAGCCCCGCCTTGATCTCGACCACCGCCGCGTTCTGGTCCACCCTGAAGGCATACTGGTTCGCGGTCCAGTCCTGGTCGCCGACCAGGTGGAGCGTGTCGCGCCAGCTGCCGAGCTTGCCGTCCTTGTCGAACTGGTAGACGGCCAGGTAGGCAAAGCCGCCCGTGACGCCCCGGCAGCGGAGGTGCCCGCGGAAGGTCATCGCCTTCCCCGGCATGTCGGGCTCGACGGGGATGCGGTAGAACCACGAGCACTCCTCGGGCGTGGGCTTCGCCGCCGCCGGCGGCTCGCCGCCGACCAGGTTGTTGAACGCATACCCGCCCATTGTGAGCATGTTGCCGCCGCCACGCAGGAAGCGCCGGAACGCATCGGCGGCCGGCGCGGGGAAGGTCTCGCCATAGGGCAGGATCACTGTGCTGAAGCGCTCGGGCGTCAGGAATAGCCGATCCGCAAGCTGCGCCGCGCTGATGAGCGTGGTCTCGTAGGGCTGCCCGGGGATCGCGTCGAGAATCTCCTTCAGGTACTCCGGCTCCGAGCCGACGCCCACGACGGGCAGGTCATCCTTCAGGATCGCGATTCCCGGCTTGCCGCCAGCGGCTCCGGCAGACGGCGGCTGGGCGATCTCGCCGACGTCGGCGGCCTGCTCGCCCTCCACCAGCGTGAAGTCATCCACCCACAGCGTCCCCGAGGCCTGGAACAGCCCGAAGGGGATCACCAGCCGCGTCGTCTCCTCACCTATCGTGAAGGTGTGCGTGTGGCGCTCCCAGTCGAGCGTGCCCACCGGGTGCGTGAAGTCGAAGTAGGCGACGTAATCCCCGAACTTGTCGTACTGGTACATGGCGACATACCCGTACCCCTGCACCCCCTCGTTCGCCACGATGTCCTGCGCCCTCACCCACGCCGACACCGTGTAGGTCGCACCCGGCCTGAAGCCCTCAACCGTCCAGGAGCCGCTGCCGCTGGTCCGTTCGCCGGCCCTCGGCTCGACCATCACCCGCACGCTGCGCTTGCCCGAATGCGCCACCTGATCGTCGAACGCCGCGCCGGCGCTCAACGTCAGGTCCAACGGCCGGCGCTCGAAGTCGCCGTGCTGAATCAGCGAGACGGGCTGGGCGAGGCCGACTGAGGCAAGCAGTGCGGATGCAACGACGAGACAGAGGGTCATGGGAGGCCTCCGTTGGGGGCGGGTGGTGGGGTGTTCCACGGAGGCGCGAGCACGTCCTGCCGGGACGCACGGGGGCCGATGAGGTCAGGCTGTCACAGGAGCCGCACGAACTCCTCCACCGTCAGGCCTGCATCGCCAATGAGGCCCCGCAGCAGACCGGGGCCGACGTTCCGATGCAGGGGGACGGCAAGCGTGTAGTCGTGTCCCGGTTTCTGCATCATCAGATGACTGCCGCGCATACGAACGCCTCGCCAGCCGGCGCGCTCGAAGGCCCGAGCGATCTCGTCGCCCGAGAGACCCCGGGGAAGCCTCATCCCAACACGACCTCACGCAGCAACTGCCCGGGTTGCAGGGCCGACCGCGTGCGGTCCTCCTCAGCTTCGAGCCAGCCCTCGATCGCCTCGCGGATGTTCGCCATCGCCTCCTCCTCCGTCTGGCCCTGCGACCAGCATCCCTTGAGGGCCGGGCAAGAGGCAACGAAGAAGCCATCCTCATCCTGCTCTATGACCACCGCTAGCTTGTCCATGGTCGGGCTCCCTGAGCGATGTGGGTTCGCATCCGCAGTATACCCAAACGAGTCGATGCCGTGAAGCCTTGCTCCTAGCCTTCCCTCGGCCTGCCCTTCGCGATCCACTCCTCCCAGGCCTTGCCGAGGCTGATGCCGTGAGTGGCGACGGGGTCTTCGGTCAGGCCGTTCTTGGCCATGCCGGCGGCGATCCAGGCTTCGAGGCGCTCTTCGAGGGTGCGGGCGAGGTCGGGCTGCTGGTCGGCGAGGTTGTGGAGTTCGTCGGGGTCGGTGCGCAGGTCGTAGAGTTCGCGCGTTGGGTTGCCGTGGAGGTCGGGCAGGCGCGCGAGGATGAGCTTGTGGGTGTCGTCGCGGATCGCCCATTTCGCCTGCCATGTGCATTCCTGGGAGGTGATGAAGTCCCGCAGCGGCGTGTGGGAGCCGGTTAGCAACGGGACGAGGCTCTGGCCCTCCATCGCCGGCGGCACATCCAGGTCGAAGGCGGAGAGGATCGTGGGGGCCACGTCCACATGCTGGGCGAAGTCGGTGACGCGCGTGCCGGGCTCGACGACGCCCGGCCAGCGCACGATGAGCGGGCAGCGGATGTTGCCGTCGTAGAGGCCGTGGTGGTCGAAGAAGATGTCGTGGCGGTAGTGCATCTCGCCATGGTCGCTGAGGAGGATGACGAGCGTATCCTCCGCGTGGCCGCATTCCTGAAGCGTCTGCAGGACCTGCCCGACGCCCTCATCCGCGTGGCAGATCTCCCCATCGTAGAGCGCGACCACGTACTCCGCGTCACACATCCCCGGCGGCAGCTTCTCGAACCACTTGCGCCACATGACGCTGAAGTACTGGTCCGCGAGGGGCGCGAGCGTGTTGCGTGAGGGATCGGTCGGGTCGCCCTCGTAGAAGCAGCGGAAACGCTCGGGCGGGAGATACGGCGTGTGCGGGTCCCAGTAATGGATGGCGGCGAAGAAGCGTTCATCGCAGTGCGTGCGCAGCCACGGCAGCACGCGCGTGTTGAGGCGCTCGCAGCTATAGCCGTCGTCCGGTCCGGGGAACGTGGAGTCCACCAGGAACTCGAAGCCGTGGACGAACCAGCTCTTGTAGCGCGGCAGGCAGTCGAACGACGCGGTCAGGAAGCCCGCCTGCCGCAGCAGCGCGGGGAACCACGGCGTGCCGGGCTTGAGGTCGTTGTCGCCCTGCGCGCCGCCCTTGTGGCTGACGACACCGTGGGTGAGGCTGTGCTGCCCCGTGTAGACCGTCGTGAACGAGGGCTGCGTCGGCACCGCGGGCGCGAAGAACCGCTCGCACACCGCGCCCTCGCTGGCGAGGCGGTCGATGTTCGGGCTGGTCGGACGGTGGTACCCGTAGCAGCCGAGGTGGTCGGCGCGGAGTGAGTCGACGAAGACAAGCAGGATGTTGCGTGGCTCGGTCATGTGGCGGTCGAGTCCCGTCTCTTGCCCCGGCGGAAGGGGCCCGTGATGCGGACTGCCCCGGGCATGGCGGGCAGAACGGGCGTCTCTTCCCCGGAGCCAAGGAAGGCCCCTTCGTCACTTGACCGCCAGGTAACCCTCCCGCCAGTTGTTGTCGATCTCCAGGGAGACGATCGGCTCCAGGTCACGCATCGCCAGCATGCAGCCACCCTCGAGCCCCTTGCCGCCCGCGCCGAGCGGCGGCCGGGGTGGGTAGAGAAGGTCCGTCGTGCGGCCATCGAGGAGAGCCGTCGGTTGCCCCTCCGTCAGTTGCAGGCTGTGACCGCCGACGTCAAGGAGCCACGCGGGCCCGTCCCCGACCCGGCGCCAGGTCCAGCCGCGCCTGGCGGCCAGGGCCGCCACGTCTACCACCGGCGTGTAGCCGTTCGCGAGGTAGGCATGGATCGGGGCTTCGTCCGCGCCCACCCGCACGCGCGTGACGTGCGGCCACCACTCCACGACGATCCCGTCCACCTCGCCGTCGAAGTTGGTGAGCTCCCAGGTGAGCTTGCGGTTCGCCTCATCAAGCGTGTAGCCGGCGGGGGCGATGTTGGCGAACGCTCCCGCGACATCGCCGTAGCTGACCGTGATGCTCAGGCGGTCAAGGGTCCCCTTCCAGGTGCCGGCCGTCTTCAGCAGGTACGCGAACCACTCGAAGCCGAGGTTCGCGCCTGACGCGCTGCCGCCGTGGTAGTGGCTGTAGGTGATCTCGAGGCGCCGAGTCTGATCGGCAGCGAAGGGGACGCGGGTCACGAACCAGGACTCGGCGCCCTCGTTGGGCGGCACAAGCGGAGGGGCGCCTTCGAGTGGCGGCAACTGCTCCACCGTGACCGCCTGACCATCCACCACGAAGGCAACGTCCTGGAGGTTCAGGTCCGGGGGACGGTTGGCCCACCGCACCTGCGGGAAGCCGATCAGCACGTCGTGGGCCGCCCCCTCGTTGCGGAAGTCCATCACCGCCTTCACCGTAGCCCGCTCCGGCCCGAGGTCCACGGTGAGATCCTCCGCCACCATGCGCACGTCGCACGGGTCCTGGCGGCGAGCAGCAGCCCCTCCTCGGACCTCGATGGAGACGGGGTCAGCGCGAAGACCGCCGACCGGAGCAGCCACTGCCAACGCGCACACGAGCCAGTACCGCATCACCCAAGCCTCCCAGTGACGCTGTTGTCGCGCATCCAGTGGTTGTACGCCTGCGGGGCGACGAAGGTTGAGCGCGCGGCTAGCGGACCGCCAACTCGGCGCTCAGGTCCAGGTAGCGCTTGATCCCCTCGGGTGTGACGTTCCAGGGGATGTGGTTGCCGATGCACATCATGTAGCCGCCGGTCATGCGGGAGGTCTCGACCATGCTCTCGACCATGCGGCGGATCTCGTCGGGATCGTTGCGCGTGAGGATGCGGTTGTCGCCCTCGCCGGCAACGAAGGGGTTGTCGTACTTCCGGGCGATTTGCTTGTAGTTGGTGAAGGGCTCGGAGATGATCCCCCGGGCGCCGCAGGCCATCACGTCGTCCGCGTAGGCGTCAACGCAGCCGTCCACCATGAAGATGACCTCGATGCCTTTCGCCCTCAGCAGCCCCCAGAACTCCTCGTAGCGCGGGAAGATGTACTTGTGCATCCAGGCGGGCGAGCAGACCGGGCCGCGGGAGGTCACGATATCATCGTGGCAGACGGCGAACTTCACCGGCAGGCGGGCGAAGGTGCGGAAGACGCGCCGGTTGATCTCCGCGAACTCGTCCATGATCCGCTCGAAGCGCGGGTCCAGGCAGCACTCCAGGAACAGCTCCCAGCCAAAGGTCAGCAGCGGCCACATGAACATCGTGTTGTAGAAGCCGCACGAGGACGTTGAGCCCTCCGGCGCGGTGTCGCCCCACTCGGCGGGGTAGCCCGCGCGGTAGGCCTCGTAGAGCTTCTCCTCGTCGGAGTAGTCGCGCGATTCCACCACGGGGATGTGTGTGAAGTCGCCCTGCGCCAGTGGGCTGAAGGCGAAGACCTCCTCGGGCGTGTGGAACTTCAGGCCCCAGTCCCAGATGCCCGTCTCCGAGTCGCCCCAGCGGACGTGGTGGCGGCCCTGCTCGTCAGTGGAGGAACTCTCGCCCTGCAGATCGAGCTTCGGCCGGGGCTTTGGGTCGTCGGTCTCCGGCACGCCCAGCTCCAGCATCGGGTACAGCTCCCGCAGCTTCAGCCGACACTCGCGCGGGTGCTCGTAGTAGTCGATGCCCGTGAGATACGTCTCCGCATCAGGACACGACCAGTGCTCCCAGTGGGGAATGCGCTTGGGCCACAGGCCCATGTAGGCAAGGTAGCGGTCCGAGTACTCCATGCGGCGGGCCTCCCGTGCTCAGGTGGGTACGGCGAGGGGCGGACACATGGGTCCGCCCCTACGGACGTCTGAGGCTCAGGGCGATTTCCTCAACGTACTCCGGCGACTGCAGCGTCAGCGCGCCGCCCTCGTGCTCTACCACTCGCGCCCCCTCGCTCTCCCCGCTCCTTGGGTTCAGCCATCCGACGCGGTAGTTGCCTGCAGGGACGTCGAGCGTCAGCTCGACCTGCGTGCCGCCCTTCAGGTAGATCGCGTACTGCTTGCCGGGCTCGGCGAGGCAGCGCGCGACGGCGCCGTCCGGGACGCCGCTGGTGATGGTCTCGCCATGGGGCGCCATGCGGAGGAAGTCGAAGCTCTCGAGGAAGCGCTTGAGCGTCGTGAGCTGGCTCCGCAGCCGCGGGCCGCCGCCGCCAGGGGCGGAGACCTCAGCGGTGCCCTCGGGATGCGCAGCGGTGAACGAGTAGTCCAGGTTGTCGTAGACCGCGCCGCCGGCGAGCATGAACTCCCAGGCGTCCGTGCGGTAAGGCAGGTCCTCGGAGCCCTTGAAGCCCGTCTCGTCGAAGGCGATGGGGCGGTTGAGGCCCCAGTTCACCTTCACTGCATCGGGCGGGTTCGCGTAGTGGAAGTTGAGGATCGACACGAGCGGGTTCGGGTCGGTGACCTCCGCCGAACCGTTCGCGATGTTCTGCGCGATGAGGTGCTTGTGAGGGAAGTCCGCCTCGGCCTCCGCGATCACCCGGGCGATTCGGGCTTGCCAGTCGAGCGTCACGCCGCCGAAGTACGGCTCGTTGCAGATCTCATAGTACAGGTTCGGCACGTCGCGCAGCTCGCTCACGATCTTGCGGGTCATCGCCTCCTGGATCGCGGTCAGTTGCGGATGCTTCAGGGCCAGGACCTCGGTTCGCGGCACGTCAGGCGTGCCGTTCACGTTGTTCGCGGGGTGCAGCGGGCTGAGCCGCCACATCGAGTCCTCGTAGTACGGGCAGAAGAGCGCCAGCTCCACGACGACCCCGCGCTGGCCCGCCTCCCGGCAGAAGGTCTTCAGGCGCGCGAAGTAGGCTGCATCCCAACGCGTGAGGTCGAACTTGCTCCCGCCATTGGCGTAGCCGGGCTCCGGGCTGCGCGCCCACGGGCAGATCAGCCGCCCCTCGGCGGGGGCCAGCGTGTTGTCGCGGATACCAAAGGACCGCGAATCCTCGCAGTAGACCCCGGTGAAGGTGCGGGTGAGGTTGAACTCGCACTGCTGCAGCTCCGTGAAATACGGAACGCAGTCGAAGTCCAGGTTCAGCACCGCGCCATAGTGCTCCCCGGAGGTGATCAGCACCGTTGGCTTGCCGCCGAAGGTGAAGTAGCGAGGGTTGTCCGGGTGCAGCGCGATGGGTGGCGGCGCGGAGGCGGCTGAAGCGGCGAGTGAGAGCACCATGGTTAGCATCGCAGTCCTTGCGCGAGGCGCCGAAGATGAACGAGGCGGAGGGCTTTCGCCGGCTCCGCCTCGTGGTTCGTCTGAAGGGTGCGGCACTCCTCGGGCTAGTAGGTGCGCGTGAGCTGCTTCTGATTGGCTCCGTTCGGGTCGCTCACCCAGACCTGACGGTCGCGGGTGAAGGTGATGCGGGTCCCGTCGGGCCTCCAGTCCGGGTATCCGTCAGAGCGGGCGTCCGAGGTGACCTGCGTCAGGCCCAAACCATCGGGCGCAACGCTCCACAGATCGAAGTCACCCGCGCGGTTCGAGGTGAAGAGGATCGTGTTCCCGTCCGGCGACCAGGCCGGCTGCTCGTCGCGGTCGGGAGAGGTCGTCACCTGGGTCAGACCGCCGCCGACCAGGTCCTTGACCCAGATGTCCGTGTTGCCGGCTCGGTCGGACTGGAAGGCGATCTTCGTGCCCGTCGGGTCGAAGCACGCCCACTGGTCGTTGGCCGGGTCCTGATCCACAGCCACCTGCTGCGTCGGATCGGCGACCGTCACCGTGTAGATGTTGTTGTCGCCGTCGCGGTTCGTGGTGAACGCGATCTTCGTGCCGTCGGGAGACCAGGCGGGCTGGGTGTCGGAGCCCGGGTCGGTCGTGAGCTGGGTCAGGAGCGCCGGGCGGTCGCCGCTGGTGGCGGAGATCAGGTAGAGGTCGTTGCTCGGCCCGCGCCGCGAGGCCATGGCGACCAACGTGCCATCCGGGCTGTAGGCCGGGTTGAACCCGCCCTCGTCCAGCAGGTCGCTGTCGTTGTCCGACGGCGTCAGCGTCGTCACTGCGCCGCCCTGCTGGTTGATGGTGTTGATGTAGCGCAGACCGTTTCCGCCAAACGAAGCGAACGCGATCGCGCCGTTCGGGCCGTACGAGTTGCCCTCCGAGACGGTGAAGAACGCGGCCTCGCCCCCGCTGCCGCCACAACCCGACAGGACCGAGGCGGCAATCAGGGGCACGAGAACCACAGCAAGCGTCAACAGGGACTTCCGGGTCATGACTCCCTCTCCTCTAGCGGGCGTACAAGGGCCCGTCGCGAGCGCTTCGCAATGGGCTCCACCGTACCCTTCGGACAACGGGGAACGTCCTGAGTTCCGGCGCGGGGATTATAGTCGGTCCCCCCGGCAGGGTCAAGGGAGACGCGCGGCGCGTGTCGGCTCAGGCGAAGGCGGCGAGCAGCTCCCTCCGTGTAGCTCTGAACGCCGCCGGGTCGAGGTCGCAGTCATCCATCGCGCGGATGACCCGCGCGGCGATCCGGTGCGCCTGTTCGGGCTCCAGGAGGCGCAGAAGCTCGTAGTCCTCGATTCCGTCGCGGAGCGCCTCGAAGCGGATGGAATCAAGTGGCCCGCCGCTACCCGGGTAGACGATGCAGTTGTCACCGGCCGGCAGGCAGAAGTTCGGGCTGTGGACCGGCTCGACATCGACGAAGGGCACATCCCCCGCCCAGTAGTTGTAGCCCCAGTGCAGGAAGCCCGTGCTCTCGTAGTGGAAGTTCAGCCAGTGCAGCAGGCGCGTCTTCACGAGATGGTAGTCGATGAAGCGGTTGGCATAGGTCCCGGTCGGCGCGAGGCACGTGTAGAACCACAGCTCATCCCCGGCGGCGACGCGGCTCCGGTAGAAGTCGTTCCCCGTATGCCAGTCCCCCAACTGCGGGACCCAGATGTCGAGGTTCTGCGCCTCATGGCACATGTTCGCTTCGATGGTCCGTAGGCGCGGCGCATAGCGCTTCACGGCGGCGCTCAGTTTGTTCCAGCTCTCCACGTTGCAGGGGATCGGCTCGTCGGCGAGGTGCTGGAAGTACCGGTCGGCCCAGCCGCGCGTGACGAGGTGCGCCTCCAGCGCGGGGAGGAAGTCGGCCAGGAAGGCGTTCGCCTCCAGGCTCCCGGCGAGCGCCTGCTTGTGCACCAGCCCGTGGCCCTCGGGCTGCCAGGTGCTGATCTCGAACTCCGTGGCCTCCCAGCCGCCCGCCCGGCCGCCGAGGTGCCCGCCCTCGATGCAGCCGATTACGCCCTCCCGCATGAACAGCTCCACGAACCGGCCGAAGCGCGCGAAGTCGAGGGCCAACCGGCCGCCCTCGTTGCGCATGTCGATCAACTCGAAGATGGGGGTGATGACCACGTTCTGTCGATGGGCCGCGAGGTTCCGCGCATACACCGCCAGCAAGTCCCAGTATGCCTCGCTCCACATCTTCACGCTGTGGAAGCGCGCGATGTTCGCCCAACTCACCCAGTTCGTGACCTTCAGCGTGCGCTCGTCGGGAACGGTGGCCGGATACACGGTCACCCGCAGCTCCGCCTCGGCGTCTCCCTGGTCGGTGGCGACGTGAATCGGCCCAACGTACTCGCCCGGCGGAGTGTCCTTCGGCACGGTGACGTCGATCCAGATGGGGAGGCACTCGCCCTTGCGCACGCGGATGTGGCCCTGCGGGAAGAGCGGATCGGGGAACATCGCCGGCGCCGGGCGCACGAGGTGCTCGGCCGGCGTGTTCGTCGTGTTCTCGCGAACCGGCACATGCCCCACGAACCGCGCCTGCGCACCTGCCAGCGGGAAGCCGCCCGCGACCGGCTGCAGCGGCCCGAACGTGACCACCACCGACATGAGGTGGTGCGAGTCGCACTTCAGCGCGAGCTGCCCGGCCTCGGTCTCGTTACGCGCGGCGTCGATCCGCACGACTGAGGTCGCATCCCCCGGCGGACCGTCATCGGGGAAGACCTTCGTCAGGGCATCAACCGACCAGACTTGCAGGGACATGATTCCGCTCCTCGGCTGCAGGGGTGCACGGTCACTTCGCGCGGACGACGGGCTCCGCCCAGCGTGCCCAGTCGCAGGTTGCGTCGTCGCGGGCGTCGGCGATCAGGCTCAGGACGATGGTCTGCCCGGCCCAGCGACTGAGGTCGACCCCCAACGGGTGCCAGCCGTCGGCACGTTCGACCGGTTGCCGGTGCAGGACCTCCCCGTTGACGGCGACCGCGAAGTCGATGCCGTTGCTTCGATCCGCCCCGTCCTGGATGCCGGCTGAGGTCGTCAGGACGGCGGGATCGCGGGGCAAGGTGAGCAGGTAGTCAACGACCGTCTCCCCGCCGATCGGCGGGTGGACGGCCAGAGCGGGCCTTTCGACCCCAGCGCACCTGCCTGTCCCTTGCGAGGCGCCGAGGTAGATAGGGCGGTTCTGCTTCGGCAGCGGCACGCCGCCAACGAGGGGGCTCCAGTCGAACTCCGCGCCCAGCAGATCAAGCGGCAGCGAGGCGGCCTGCGGCTCCGCGAACAGGAGGCAGAGCGGGCCGGGCGCGGTGGCCTGCAGTCGGTAGCGTGTCAGCGCGCCCTGGCCGCCAACGCGAGTGCAGCCGGCAGGGCGGAGGGACGCGGGCACCTCGCGCGGTGTCAGCACCTCGAGCGGGAACTCCAGCGCCCCCGCGTCGGAGACCAGCCTCGGCTCTCCCCACGCCGCCCAGGCGTAGCTTCCCCGGCCCTCGGGGCCCTTGTCCACGGACAGGCGCAGCTTCACGATCCGCCCGGCGAGGTCCGAGAGGTCCACGGAGCAGGGCTGCCACTCGCAGCGCTTCCAGTCCTGGCGGAAGACCTCGCGCCCGTCCGCATGCACGAGGAAGGTGACGCCCTCGGACTGCTCGGCACCGTCGCGCAGACCGATGGCGAACTCCAGTCGGCTCTGGCCCTCGGGGACGGGCAGGGCCCACTCGGCGAACACCTGGCCGATGACGCCGGGCTCCGGGTCCCACGGGGGGTGAACCGAGAAGCCCTGCAGGGGCTTGTCGCCGACGGTCGCGTAGCCCCCGGTGAGCTGCGCACGGTTGCCCAGGGGCTTGTCCTCGCCCCGGACCGTGATGCCGATGGCGGCGTCCGACACGCGCTGGGTCAGGTCGAGTACCCGCTGGCGGAGCGCGAAGTCCGCCAACAGGAAGCGGTCCGTGCAACGGAAACTGCGCAGGATGACGTCCTCCGGCAGGCGGAGGAGGTGCGGGCGGCCGGGCTCGGGCGCGCCCGGCTCGCAGAGGTGGAGGCGGTCAGGATCGAGACCGTAGATACCCGACTCGTCGTACGCGGGCCAGCCGTCGATGTGCCCGGCGGCGCGGACGGAGGTTCTGCCGCGGACGTAGCGGTAGAGCGTGCGGCCTTCCCCGGAGGCGTCCCGGAACCATGCGTACGAGCCTCCGAAGCCGTCCTCTTCGCAGACGAGGCGCGCGCCGGAGGGTCCAGTCCACACGCACTTCGTCTCGGGGGAGGCCTCCGCGTCGAAGTCCGGCTGGAGATCGAAGTGGTCGATGAGGCGCATCTCTTCCAGCCGCACGCGCAAGTCCGGGCCCGGGTCCGCAAGCCGTTCCGCGGTCGGGTGAGACAGCGTGGGCAGGACGCCCCAGCTTTCGTAGGCGCGCGTCCAGCCCCGGTACAGGTCGGACGGCGCGGGGGCGGGGTAGCCGAGGTAACCGTACCACCGCGTGTGCGGCCCGAGAAGATACGCTGAGATGGGATGGCTGCAGTCCGCGCCCGCCAGGTCGAGCGCGAGGCCCGGCTGGCCCGGCGGGCGTGTCATGGCCAGCGAACCGTGTGTCTGGGCGAAGCACTCGTGGCGGCACGAGACTTCGTTGAGGCCTTCGCCGCCGAGGGCGACCTCCGGCAGTGAACCGCGCAGGTCGCGATGGAAGGCCACGTTGCCCTGGACCGTGTTCAGCCCGTCGGCGCGTTCGGTGACGTTGGGCATCGCCAGCGTCACGTCGAGGTGCAGCGCGTCGGCGCCGTAGCGCTCCACGATCTCTCGGCACTTGCGGACATACAGGTTGCGCCAGGCTTGCGCGCCCGGGTGGATCATCGCGATGTGGGGCACGGGTTCGGCCCAGGGCCACTCGTAGGTGTGTAGCGCCCCGGTGAGGGCGTCGCGCATGTGGTAGGGCTTCAGCTCCTCGTAGGCGGGGTTCTCCAGATTCACGCCGTAGTAACACGTGTGCGGCATCACGCGGTAGCCCAGCTCGTGAGCGAACGCCACCAGGTCGGCGAAGCCCTCGTAGCTGGTGTAGTCGGGGTAGTTGATGTCGTAGGTGTCGCGGCGCCAGTTGGGGACGTACAGCAGGCACTTGCTCGGGGTGACCCACTCCGCAAGCTCTTTGAGCGTCGCGCGGACCTCCTCCCGCTGCGAGGGATCGCGGTCTGCGCCCAGGATGACGACGGAGCGGATGCCGCTTGCCCACGGCGGGTGGCGCTCTGCCAGCGAGGGGGTGCGGAACGTCTGGGTCATCCATTCCCGGTAGCGACGCGCAGGTACCCGCCAGTCGCCCTCGTAGAAGGCGAGTCGCCAGGTGACTGACTCGATGGAGGTGTGCTGCGAGGGCGGGCCCTCATTGTAGGTGCGGAAGGCGAGGTCGAAGCGGCCCCGATGGTGGCGGATCGCGAGGCCCTTGAAGCGGTCGTCGGGGTCGTCGGCGCGGACCCAGAAGCCGCCCCGGCGGCCCTGGACGATCACCATCTGCGCCTCCCAGCCCGTCGGCCAGTCCAGCACGGTGTCGGCGACCGGCGAGCCGTTCCCGAGGCGGACGCCTGACCAGGCCGGGACGATCAGACTGACGACTTCGTCGCTCAAGCCACGAATGGCCCACTGACAGCCGTGGAGGCCGGAGGGGGCCGTGCCCTCCTGGTGGATCACCGCGTCACCCGCGGCATCCGCCGTGACGGTCGTGGCAAGGGCGGCCCCGTCCGCCCACGTCGTGCTGGAGCGCGCTCCGTCTTCTGAGCGTTCCGCCGCAGCGGCGGTCCAGTCGGCCTGGCTGCCGTCGTGAAGCAGGCCGCTGTCCAGCCCAGCGCCTGCGGGTGCCGTGTACGTCTCTCCAGTCAGCCGGTTGGTTACCGCGACCAGAACTCCGTCCTCGAAGGTCAGCGTGCCGCCGGCAAGATGCACCTGCGAAGAGGCCGGCGACGGCTTGGGCACGCATAGCGCCCACAGGACTGCCAGAGCGGCGGCTCGGGGGAAGATGCGCATTCCGGAGGGGCTCCCGTCTGCGAAGGATGGCGAGAGTCGATGGCCCGGTTCGCTGTGCGTACGGTCACTGCCTGCCGCAGGAGCGAGGAAGAAGGTGTTCTGCGGCGGGTGGCGAACAGTAGGTTCCGACGCCGAGGGCCCGCGGTTCGGGGGCTGTTGGGGTGCGTTGACACTTGCACCTCGAAAGCGGATAATGCCCGCAATCAGTACTTGGCGTACGGTGCAATCTCACCGGCTCGGAGGATGACGGCCATGTATCGGAGTCGATTGGTCGGCAGGTCGCTGCGGTACTTGCCGGCGGCCGTGGTCGCGGCTGCCCTTCTCGCGTTGCTCTCCACATCGGCATCGGCGAAGTTCACGATCATCACTGTCCGCGATCCTGCGTCGGGGCGTACGGCGCAGGCCGTGGACGGGCGCGTGATCGTGGTGACGAGAGCGGGTGCCACGGCGACCCAGATGCGGGCCCTGTTCCATCAGGCGGGCGCGGTCTCGGCACGGCCCATCTGCCACGCCCTGGCCTGGGTCGTCGAGCTGCCGCCCGGGCAGTCGGTGGCGAGGGGGGTGGAGCGGTACTCGGCCAGCAGCCTCGTGGCCAGGGCCGGTCCGGACATCCTCGAGCAGTATGCGGGCGTGCGCAGCCTGCCTCTTGCGGTCCGCGACCGGCCGCAGATCATCCCCAACGACCCCATGTGGGGCCAGCTGTGGGGCATGCAGAAGATCGGCGCGGACGCCGCTTGGGATACCCAGACGGGCAGTCCCACCGTGGTCTGCGCCGTCATCGACTCCGGGACGGACTACACGCACCCAGACCTCACCGGGCGGGAGTGGATCAACGCGGGCGAGACTGCCGGCGACGGCATCGACAATGACAATAACGGGTACGTGGACGACGTGCGCGGGTGGGACTTCCTCGACAACGACAATGACCCGGGTCCTGCCGACGCCTCCGGCTTCCCAGAGCCCCACGGGACCCACGTCGCGGGCACGGTCGGGGCCACGGCGAACAACGCCACCGGCGTTGTGGGCGTGACGTGGACCTGCAAGCTCATGCTCCTGCGGATCGGGAACGCGGCGGGGCTGCCGACGAGCGCCTCATATGAGGCCATCACGTATGCTGCGGACAACGGCGCCGATGTCGCCAACATGTCCTATGGCGGGATGTTCGACCCGGGATACGACACGCCGCTGGGGTATGCGTACGGCAATGGCGTGGTGCTCTGTGCCGCGACCGGCAACTCGGCCTGGGAGTTCACCCTCGACCCGAACACGTGGGATTCCCCGGTCTGTAACGACGGGATCGCCGGCGTTGACAACAAGGTCATCGGGGTCTCGGCCAGTGACGAGAACGACCTGAAGACGGACTTCTCCAACTACGGAGGCGCCTACAAGTTCGTGGACGTCTGTGCGCCGGGCATCAACATCCTCAGTACCGTGCCAGGCGGAATCTACGAATCGTGGGCGGGGACCTCGATGGCTTGCCCCCACGTGGTGGGGCTGGCGGGGCTGGTTGTCTCGGAGATTGGCAAGGACAAGCCGCAGGCCATCATCGACCAGATCCGGGACACTGCGGTCAACATCGATGCCCTGAACCCGATGTATGCCGGCAAGCTCGGGACGGGCCGCATCGACGCGGCCGAAGCCGTCAACTTCGACGCGCCACCTAGGCCGGCTACGACGGTCAACGCCTTCGACACGGCGAACGACGAGGGAGGCAGCTGCACGATTACCTGGCGCAAGTCGCCCGATGACGGCGCGGGGCGAGGCGATGTGGTCGGCTACGAGCTATGGCGTGGGACCCAGCCCGACCCGACGACGTCAACCTTCGTCAGGGTCGCCGATCGCACGGCCCTCCCGGCGGGGAAGTCCGGGTACATCGACGCTAACCCTCACGCCGACCCCAAGCTGGACCTGGTGGATGGGCAGAACTACTACTACTACGTGCGCACGTTCGACAGCTCCTTCTCTGCGGACTCGACCGTAAGCGCGGCCGCCTCGCCGCGGGACGACTCCTCACCACCGGCCATCGCGAATCTCCTGGCCCAGGACACCCAGGCCGACAACGGGCGGTCGATCACGCTGAGCTGGGTAGGCTACACCGGCTCGGCCGATCTGCAGCAATTCAAGGTGTACCGCAGTCTCGCCGAGTTTACGTCCGTGACCGAGGACGACGTCGAGTTGGTCGCCGAGGGCCTCAGCCCGAGCACGCGCAACTACGTGGACAAGGCCACGGACCCCAACGCCGACCCGACCGACCCCGAGGCCCAGCCGCTCGACCAGACCGACTACTGGTATGCGGTGACGGCGCTCGATGAGGTCGGCAACGCGGTCACGACCGTGACACCCACCGGCCCCGCGCAGTGCGCGCCGAACCTGTCCATCACGTTCAGCTACGGCCTGCGCATGATCACCGTGCCCGCCGAGCCGATCGACCCGAGCCCGGTCTCCGTGTTCGGGTTCACGGATGCGACGACTGCGCAGTTCGCGCGCTACGACTCGCTGAGCCAGTCGTACCACACGGTCGCGCAGAATCCCGACGACCCCTATCTGACGATCGTCCCGGGCCGAGCGTTCTGGCTGAACCGTGACCTCCCGAGCTTCATCGGTGTGGGAGGGCGACTGGTGGACGAGGATGAGACCGAAGTGGCGCTCGGGCAGGGATGGAACCAGATCGGCTGCCCGTACGACGCCGAGTACCCCTTCGAGGGAATCACGGTGCGCGACTCGTTCGGAACCGACACCGCGATTGTGGCGTCAAACCAAGGACTGGTGAGGAAGTACGGGTGGCGCTATGATGCGTTCCAGCGCAGCTACCGGCTCGTATCGGCCACGCTTCCCGGCGCGGATACTGCGCTCCCGCAGCGCGAGGGGGTGTGGGTCCATGCCCTGCAGGCCGGTGCGAAGCTCGTGTTCGCAAAGAACGTGGTCGTTCCCGCCGAGGCCCCGGCGGCCAGCCCCGCCAAGCTCGACGGCTGGCAGATTCGGCTCATCGCCAAGACCGCGAAGGCGCTGGATACCGACAACTTCATTGGCGTAACGTCGGCGGCCCCCGCGATTGGCCGGATCGTGAGCCCGCCGCCGGTAGCCGGAGGCGTCGATCTCTACCTGGCGGGCGGCGGCACGGAGCGACTGGCGACGGACCTGCGGAAGACGCTCGGCGCCAAGGCGGAGTGGCAGGTCACGGTTGAGTGCGCCCAGGCAGACGCGGATGTCGAGTTGTCGTGGCCCGACCTGACGACGGTCCCGAACGACCTCCGGCCCGTCCTGAAGGACCTGGCGACGGGGCGGTCGGTCTACATGCGAACCGCGACGGGTTACACGTACCACTCGCGAGCGGCCGGAGAGCAGCGCAAGTTCGAGATCGTGTTGGCGGGCCCGGCGGTTGGCCCGGTCGTGACGCAGATGGCGGCGACACCGGCAAAGGCCGGCGGCGTCGAGTTGACCTACACGCTGGCGCGGACCGCGGATGTGACGATCGAGGTGCGCAACCTCGCCGGGCGGCTCGTGGCGACGGTTGCGGCGCCGCAGGGCCAGGTCGGCCTGAACCGCGTCCTCTGGAACGGACAGGCCGCCGGAGGACAGGGCGTACCGAGCGGACGGTACGTGATCTCTATCACAGCGGTCGCCGATGACAACGGCGAAACCGTCCGCGCGCTGAAGCCGGTGACGTTGGCTCGCTAGCCGCCTTGCCCAATCGGGGGCGCCGCCCCGCCGATGCGGGCGGGGCAGGAACAACACTCCGAACGGGCAAGCAGGCAGATGCCGAGTCCAGAACACAGACATCCGTCTACGCGTCGTGTGCGAACGGGCTGCCGGGCGCGAATCCTCGCCCACGGCGGCCCGTTGGTGGTTCTACTGGTTGGACTGGGGGCCCTCGTGCTCCCTGGCCGCGCCCAAGACAGCTTCCTCCCCCTCGTCGATCGTCCGGGCCCTCCCATACGCGGCATCGACAGCCTTGGGCGGCCCCAGTTCCGCCTGCCCCAAGCCGTCGCCAATCGGCTGGTCGTCCAGCTTCGCCCCGGGCAGCGGCCCGAGGCGGCGGAGGCTGTCGCGCGACGTCTCGGCGGTCGCGTGCGGCGTGTGCTGCCGCGGTTCGGGATGGCGATCATCGAGCTCCCGCCGGGCTGGGATCTGGCTCAGGCCGAGGTGACGGCCTCGGCCGCCCCGGAGGTGGAGTTTGCCGAGCCCGACATGTTGGTCTACCTCACCGCGATGCCGGCCGACCCGCGCTACGGCGAGCAGTGGCATCACCCGCTCATCCGGTCATCCGAGGCCTGGGACGTAACCACCGGCGTGAGGGGAACCGTCATCGCCGTGATCGACTCGGGAGTGGACCTGGACCACCCCGACTTGGCCAGCAAGATCTGGACCAACCCCGGCGAGACGCCCGATAACGGGAAGGACGACGATGGGAACGGGCTCATCGACGACGTGCACGGCTGGGACTTTCTGGCCAACAACAACGACCCGCAGCCCTCGCCGGACGGGAACGACAACGACGGCAACGGCGAGGCGGATGACCAAGTGACCCATGGCACGTTGGTGGCCGGGCTGGCGGCGGCGGCGGCGAACACGTTCGGCACCGTCGGCGTGAACTGGAAGGCGCGGGTCCTGCCCATCCAGGTCTTCCCCGATGACGGCGGCACGGCGGTATCGACGGTCATCGAGGGCATGGACTATGCCATTGCTATGCACGCGGACGTCATCAACCTCAGCCTCGGAGGCGGGTACACGCCATCGTTCAACGCCCCGATCCGGGCGGCGTACCAGGCGGGCGTAACGGTCGTCGTCGCCTCAGGCAATGCCGGGCAGGAGTTCACGAAGAACTCCTCGACCTGGGCCTCGCCGGCCTGTAACGACGGGCCGAACGTGGGTGTGGACAACTTCGTCCTGGGCGTGGGCGGCACCGACCAGAGCAACCGGCACTGCTCCTTCAGCAACCTCGACGGCTCCGGCTACCGCTTCGTGGATGTCTCGGCGCCCGGCCAGGCTGTGTTCGGACCGGGCTACCAGAACGACAGCTTCCCGGCCTTCCAGGCGTACTTCGCCAAGGGCACGGGCACGTCGTTTTCCTCACCCATCGTGGCCGGCCTGGCCGCGCTGGTGAAGGCCCACAAGCCGGGGGCCACCAACGCGCAGATCATCGAGCGGATCCGCCAGACGACCGACAACATCGACGGCGTCAACCCGGGTTTCGTGGGCAAGCTGGGCACGGGGCGAATCAACGCGGCGCGCGCACTGGGCGTCGATCTGCCGCCGGCGGCGGTGCGCAATCTGCGGGCGCAGGATACCGCCGGCGACCAGGGCGGCTCGACCACGTTGCGCTGGTTGCGTTCGACCGATGATGGCGGCGGCGCGCAGGACGTTGCAGAGTACATCATCAAGCGGTCCCCCACGGCGGAGGGGCCGTTCAGTACGCAGGCCTCGGTTCCCGCGGGCACCGACACGTACGCCGACACGAACGTCGCCAACCACGTGGACTACTACTACGTGGTGACGACGCGCGACGCGGTCGGACAGACTACCGATTCGGACGTCGCCGGGCCCGCTCAGGCCCGCGACGATACACCTCCGCCGGCGGTCCAGGGGGTCACGGCCGACGACCTCCCGAACGACGCGGGGGGCGCGATCCGCGTCGCGTGGACGCAGTATGCCGCCCCAACCGACTTCGCCGCCCTTCGTGTGTATCGGGCCAAGTTCAAGTTCGTCAACGTCCTGGGCATGACGCCGATCGCCACACTGACAGACCCGAACGCCACCTCCTACGAGGATGCGGCGACAACGGACGGTGTAGACTACTGGTACGCCGTCACCGCGGTCGATGCCGAGCCGAATGAGATCACCGACGTGACGGCTGCCGGACCGGTGCAGTCCTTCCCGAACCAGGGCATTGCGGTTGCGCCCGGATTGCACTTCATGGCCACCCCGATCGTGCCTGCCGACCTCGATCCGGCGGCGTTCTTTGGGATCGCGCCTCAGGACCTCACATACGCACGATTCGACCCCACGGCACAAGGGGGGCAGGGGCAGTACATCTTCTACGAGATGGCGCCTACCAGCCCTCTCGTGTTGCTCGGTCTCGGAAAGGGGTTCTGGTTCCACACCGATGGGCAGGTCGTGGTGAACCCCGTGGGCGACGTCGCGGCGAGCGGGCCCTTTGCGATTGACCTGGAGCCGGGCTGGCGGCAGATCGGGAACCCCTTCCTGACCCAGACGGATTTCACGGCGGCGACGGTAGAGGACGGGTCCATAACAATGGACCTGGCGAGCGCCGAGGCGGCAGGGATCATGCGGCGCTTCGCCTGGGCGTATGACCCCTCTACGGGGGACTACGTGCTGATCGACCGCGTGGTCGGCGGAGGGCAACGGCTCATTGCGCCATGGGAGGGGTTCTGGGTCTACGTGATGAAGGCGTGCCGGCTGGTTCTCGACCGGAGACCGACGACGGTCGCGTCGCAGGCCGTGCCGACGAGGCTGCGCAAACCGACGTGGCAGGTTCAACTCGTCGCGCGCAGCGGAAGCCGCGTCGATGCCCCGAACTACGTCGGTGTGGCCGCCGAGCCGGAGCGACTGGATGTGGAAGCACCCCCGGCCTTCGGCAGCGGCGTGCGGCTGGACTTGCGGACGGCCACCGGTGGGCGCTATGCCGCGACCTTCCGCAAGCCTTCGGCCGGGACGCTCGAGTGGACCTTCACCGTTGCCGTGGACGCGCCGGGGGAGGTCACGATCGCCGCGCCCGATCTGAGCCCTGTCCCGCCCGAGTACGGGGTCGTGCTGACCGACCTGGACGCCCGGCGGCAGACTCAGCTGCGCACGCTGTCGTCGTATCGGTACACGGCGGAGTCCGCCGGCGACCGGCATTTCCGCCTGACGGTGAAGCGAGAGGCAAGCGCGCTGGCCATCACGAGCCTGGCCGCCACGCCCCTCCGCGGGGGCGGCACGGAGGTGCGGTTCGCGTTGACCTCGGCCGCGAACTGCGACGTGGAAGTGCTCAACATCGCGGGGCGCCCGGTCCGACGGCTAATAATGTCGGAGGATTATGCGGCAGGGCAGCAGGTGATCTTGTGGAATGGGCGAACTGATACGGGTGTGCCGGCGCCCAACGGGACGTACCTGATCCGGGTACGGGCTCGTTCGGCCGCCGGAGCGGTTGTGCACGCGCTCTCAAGCGCCACCATTCTGCGCTAAGCCCGCCGTCGCGATCGACGGCGCCGGCACCCACTCCGAATGAGGAAAGGGCTGAAGGAAGCATGATCCGAGGCCGCTGGACATCGATCATCGTCGGGACAGCACTCATCACCTTGGCGGCGGGTATCGTCGGCTGCGGCAGTGGCGCGGGGTTTCCGGGCGGCGGCGGACCGCCCCCGCCTCCGCCACCTCCGGCTCAAGGCACGGCCAGCATCCAGGGAGTGGTTGTGGACTCGCAGAACACGGCGACCCGGATTGCCGGGGCCGAGGTCCGCCTGGCGGCGGATGGTCAGGCTGACCGTGCCTGCGTGTTGACGGATGGGAACGGGAGCTTCAGGCTGGACAAGCTACAGGCGGGCGGGGTGAACGTCGAGGTCACGTTCCCCTCGACGCCGACCTATCAGGCCATGATCGTGCCGGTCGATACGGTCAAGGACAAGACGACCGTTGTGACCATCGCGGCCCTGCGGTCCGGCGTGACCCCGCCAACCTCGGTGACGCTCTCGCCCTCCGATGCGCAGGTCGATGTGGGCGGCGAGGTGCAGTTCGACGCCGATGTGCGCATCTACGGGGTACCGGCGAACATCGTGCCGAGCTTCTCACTCCTGGGCGACATCGGCACCTTGCTGCCCTCGGGGCTGTTCACCGCCACGAAGGTCGGCACGGGGGAGGTCACGGCGTTCTTCCCGCAAGCCAGCGTGAGCGCCAATGTTGAAGTGATCGGACCGAGGGTCCCTCAGCTCGGCACCCTGGCGGTGTCCCCGACGAACCTCCCAGCCGACGGCGGGCCGGTCCGCATCGCGATCAGCGCCACCGACGGCAACGGGATCGCCCGCGTGGAGGCGAAGATCGTCACGCTCAACAAGGCGCCCGGTACGCTGGTCCTCCTGCTGGACTCGGGCAACGATCGGGACGGCTCCTGGGCCGGCACGTTCACCGCTCCCGCGAACAGCAACCCGATCGGATGGGACGGCGTGCAGCTCGACCAGCGCTACAGCGTGCAGGTCAAGGTCACCGACCGTAGCGGCACCTCGACGAAGTCCGGCTGGGTGGACTTCGTCGTCGCAGGCCTCGAGGCGCCCCCGGGCCCGCCATAGACGCCCGGGCGCGGATGGCAGGACATGACGCGAGCGCCGCCCACCTTGGGCGGCGCTCGATGTTGGCAGAGCTTGGCCGGACCTGCTAGCGGAGCAGCGCGACTCCGCTGACCCCCAGCCACGACAGCGCCACCACGATCCCCACGGCAATCTGCCACCACTCGACCCCGCGCTTCGTGGTCTCCGGAACGTACGCCATGCGACTCACACCCTTCCCGTGTTGAGGGCTGCCTCTGTTGCTGCCTCTACCACACTTCACGGGATATGCCGCATGGTTTGCGCGTCAGGCCGCGTAAACATGCCGTCACGCGGCGCCTACGTGTGGTCCTTCAGCCACTTGATCGCGTCGTCGGCTTCGGTCTCGCTGCGCGCCCAGCAGCTGTACATGACCTTCTCGGGCTTCAGGCGCTCGTGGAAGAAAGGCAGTTGCTCGACACTGCAGTTGATGTCCAGCCCCTTGCCGTAGGTCTGGATCTTCTGGAACAGCTCGATGTAGTGGTCATGGCCCGGGTTGCGCGCGCCCGGGACCCAGCTGATCACATCGAGGTCCTTGATCGAGCAGATGTCGGCCAGATGGACGAGCGCATCGGGCCCGTCGTAGTGGTAGACGGAGTGATCCAGGAAGCTGCACTCCTCCTCGAGGGCGGGGATCACCCAGCGGCGCGCCATCTCGGGAGAGAGCAGACAGATGAAGTCACACTGCGTGTAGCTCGTCCGCCCTTCGCCGTAGAAGGGTCCCCAGCCAAGCGATCCCCACCGGTCCATCTTCCCCGCGTAGTACACGCCGCAGTAGACCTCGAAGTAGATGCGCCGCACGTCCGCGATCGCCCGATCGACGAGTTCCGGGCAATCGTACAGGTCCAGGCACAGGCGCTCGGGCAGGCGCATCGCCGCGAGGGCATCGAAGTTCGAGTGCAGGTCCAGGTGCGAGCAGAGCACCTTGCCCTCGCAACGCTCGACGAAGCGGCGGACGAAGTCGATCATCTGAACCCACAGCGGGTTGTGCACGTCCAGCTCGAGGGGCAACACGTCGGCCCAGCTCTCGACGGTCGGCATCGACCAGCTCGTGCCGGTGCTGTCCGCCGACCGCGCGAGATCGACGCCCAGGAAGCCGGCGAACATGTCCGGGCCGAAGCTCGGCGTGAAGCACGGCAAGGCCTCGCCCGCGAAGTAGGTGGTCGCGGCGTTCTCCAGCACCATGTCGATCGCGCGGTCGAAGTTGCCGTCATGGCCGGCCATGTACTCGGGGCCGGGCCTCGGGTCGCAGCCCTCCTTGGGGGCGCGAATCATCACCCCTGGGCGGTCGATGATCTCTCCCGCCCAGAAGGCCTCCCAGTACCGGCGGGCTTCGGCGAAGTCGGGCTTGAACTCCAGCGAGTCAGGCATCTCAAAGGCGGGCATGGTGTCCTCCGGGCGGGCTGACTGACGCACGGGGCGCGTATTCCAGCGGAGAGGGGCCACCCCCTCCTGGCGCGAACACTCGCGCCGCGACACCCCCCTCCCGAAAGGACGCATGATGAGCTACGAACGAGGTTGGCAGGCCATTCACCTGCAGATGCCCGACCGCATCCCGCACACGGAGTACATCAGCCATCGGCAGTTCACCATGAAGGTCACGGGCATCGACCCCGAAGGGCCCGACGGCGGCAAGGCCGGACCCGCGCTGGCGAAGGCCCTGGACTTCGACTTCATCTGGTCCACGTTCGGGTCTGACTTCGGCCTGCCGAGCAGCCACATGGGGCGCGCCAAGTTCTACGAGACCGAGACACCCTTCCATTCCTACTATGCCTTCGAGACGGTGGACCAGGTGCTCGCCTTCGACCCCGTCGCGGCCGCGACCAAGCTGCCGACGATGGACGAGTTGACCACGAGCGTTCGGCAGGCGTGGGAGAGCGGGCAGGCCGCCTACCCGGACGCGGTCTATCCGGGCGGCTTCTACAACACGGTCTTCACCTGGCCGATCATCACCTTTGGCTGGGACCTGTTCATGCAGGCGGCGATGGACGATCCCGAGCGCTTCGATCGCGTGCTCGAGCGGTTCACCGACATCAGCATGATGGTCGTCCAGGCGCATGTGAGGGCCGAGGTCCCGATCTTCTTGTGCCACGACGACATCGTGTGGGCCTCGGGCACGGTCTTCCGGCCGGACTGGATGCGCAAGTACGTCTTCCCCCGGCACCGGCGCCTCTGGCAGCCGCTGCGCGAGGCGGGGACCAAGGTGCTCTTCTGCTCGGACGGCAACTTCGACGAGTATGTGGACGACCTGGCGGAGGCCGGCGCGGAGGGGTTCATCTTCGAGCCGCTGACGGACCTGCGCTACATCGTCGAGCGGTACGGGCAGACACACGTCATCATCGGCAACATCGATTCCCGCATCCTGCAGTTCGGCACCCCCGAGCAGATCCGCGCCGACGTGAAGCGCTGTGCCGACCTGGGCCGCAACTGCCCCGGCTTCTTCTTCGCCGTGGGCAACCACATCCCGTATGCGGTACCGATTCCCAGCGTGGAATGCTACCTGGAGGCGATCGCGGAATACGGAGTGAGGTGATGGGTGGTGGGTGATAGGTGATGGGGACGGCGACGGCTACGGCGCTTTGGGCTGATCCGGAGGCTGAGGGGCAGGAGGTGGGGCGGGTGGCTCCTCGCCGGGCTTTGCCTCTTCCTTCTTCTCGCGCTTGAAGGTGCCGATGATCGGGCCGGTCCAGAAGCGCTCGCCCTCGACTTCGACCTTGACCCAGGGCGTCGTGAAGGTGTTGCCGTTGTCCATGACGGCCTTCACGGGATCGCCCTTGAGGGTCAGCAGGTCGTCCTTCTCGACGTACTCGGCCTCCTCCCCGTAGACCTTCTTGTCCTCCTGCTCGGCGACGACGTTGCCCGTCGCCACGGCGCGCTTCTCCTCGTACCAGTAGCGGATCTGGTTGCAGGTGACGGTCGTCAGCTTCTCCTTGTACTCCTCCCACCGGCCCTCCTTCTGCTCGCCTTCCTTCGCGGGCTCGGCGGGGGCCTCGCCTGTGGCCTCGACTTCGGGCTTCGGTTCCTCCTTCTTCTTCTGCGTGAGGAGGCGCACGTTGCCGACGATGTCGGCGACCTCCTCGCCGAAGTCCGCCGTGATCAGGTCCCCGGTGATGGTCGTCTCGGGCTGCACGATCTTCAGGTTGCCCGTGGCGCGGGCGGTGTCCTCATCCTCGTTGTACTGGGCCTGATCGCAGTACAGGTGCGTGTCCTTGTGGCGGAAGTGGACGTTGCCCGTGAGGAAGTACAGGTTCTTCTCGGGGTCGTAGGTCATCAGGTCCGCGTGCTCGATGTGGACCGGTTCGTCGGCTACCTTCCCCTCCGCGTCCTGCTTCTCGGCGTCGGGAGGCTTCGCTTCGGGTCCCGCTGCCTTCGTGTCTGGTGGCGGCGGCTCCTGACCGGGCACGGTGACCACCAGCAACCCGCACAAGAGAGCGGCTGAGACGCTGATCCACCAGCGACTGCTCCGGCCCTCGGAGGTCCACCCCAAGTGTCTCATGGCGAGTGCCCCGTCCGTTCCTTGGCTTCCTGAACGTCGATGACCATCTGTGGGTCCCGCAGGCGGAACCCGCCCGTCTCCAGCTTGTAGGTCAGGTCCCGCCCGACTCCCTCGCTGCGGTCCGTCTGCATGCGGATCTGGTTTGGGCAGTACACCGTCTGCGTCGGCGTGTCGAACCGCAGCCCGGCGGTGATGACGGTGACCTTGTCCTGCGTGCGCAACATCACCTGCCCGGGCGCGGTGAGATTGCGGCTCTTGTTGTCCCAATGCACCTGGTTGGTGGTGATGACGGCGCCCTTGGGCGAGACCACGCGCACGTTGCCCTCAACATCGAAGTCGTAGCTCGTGGTGTCGTACTTCACCGTGTTGGCGGTCACGCGTACGGCCGGGTGGCCCTGCTTGTCGTAGATGAGACCCTCTCGCATAGCGCCGGCAGTCACCGTCTGGCCACCCGTCTCAACGGACAGATGCGCGAGCTTCACTTTCCAGGTCGGTCGGCCGCCCTCGAAGTGCTCCGGCGCGAACTGCTCGACCTCAACGACCGGCTGCTTGCCCTCCTCCTGGGTCGGCCCGACGGTCCCGGGCGTCGCCCCCGCCGGCTGACGGCGCACATACAGGACCGCGCCGGCGATCAGGCCCACCAGAATGACGAGCAGCACGGTTGTCGTGAGGGCGCGGACGGACACAGAGTTGGCCTCTTGGCGCGGCGTTCCCAAAGGGTGCGCGGGAAGCACGGCACTGGGCGTGATGAATCACGCCCCTACACGGGGGCACGATGAATCGTGCCCCTACATGACGGCGATCCACGGCCCTGCGCGAAGTAGGGGCGCGATTCATCGCGCCCGGTTGTGTAGAGGCGCCATTCATGGCGCCCGCCAACCCTTCTCATGCAGCGCCCCTACAGCGGCGGCGGCGGCGGGCCAAAGGAGAGCAGGACGTTGCCGAGGTCGGTGGTCTGGCCCGACGACACCGGCACGTTGAACCGGATGGTGCCGGCGGTGGTGCTTGGGTCGTAGAAGTTCACCTGCGCCGAACCGGCCGGGACGTTGTAGAGCGTGAAGCGACCCGATCCGTCCGCACGCGACAGCGCCGAGATCGTACCGGACTGCACGATCCCGCCGCTGACCGCGGAGTTGTTCGAGGCCAACACGAGCCTGCCCGTGACGGCTCCCCGCCCAAGGTTCAGCGTGGGCGCCAGATACACGGTGCCCACGCTGTTCTGGCCGGCAGACAGCGTCACGGGCACGTTGGAGGAATCGTGGCCGCCCGCCGTCACACTCAGCATCTGGTTCCCGGTAGGCGCATCATTGATGGTGAAGCGCCCGTCGGCGCCGGTCTGCGCGCTCGCCGTGTTCCCGACGCGGGCCGTAGCGTTGGCGACCGGCGCCTGGGTTCCGTCGTCCACCACGCGACCGGTCACGGTCGCGACTCCCCCTCCGGCGCCGCTGCCGCCGCAGCCCGTGATCGTAGCCGCGAGGAAGCCGGCAAGTAGCACCGCGATTGAGACTCGTGCAGTCATGGGAGTCCCTCAGTTCGGCTCTGGTTTTCACTACAAGCCATGCGACGCCTGTGCCCGGCTCAGCCCCGCCTGGGCCCCACGGCCTACGGCTGCATGGGGTGCTCGTATCGGGGCGCAAGCAGGACCTGTCCGACGTCCACCGTGGCGCGGGGCGTCACCGTGACGGTGCGCTGCGCGCTGTCCCAGTCGCTGGACTGGAAGTCGATCTGGCGCGTGCCGGCAGGGACGTTGTACAGCGTGAAGCGACCAGCGCCGTCGATGTCGGATCGCGAGACTGCCCACGCTCTGCCGCACTGAATGCGTGCCCCGCGGACGGGGCCCTCCTGGAAACGCGCAACGGTCCCCGTCACCGCCCCGCAGTGCGCGCGCAGCGTCGGTGCGATGCGCGCTGTGGTGTCGGGTAGGCGCTTCGGCACCACCACGGTGAGCGGGTCGTAGCCGGTGGCCACGACGAACAGCCCCCGCTCTCCCGCGGGCACGCCGTCGAGCCTGAACTCACCCCGGGCGTTCGTCTGCGTGCTCGGCCCGTGGTGGACGCTCACCGTGGCGTTGGCAACGGGCCACTCTGTTCCGTCATCCACAACCTGACCCCAGATGCTCCTGACGCCCCCGCCTCCATCCCCGCCACCACAGCCGACCAACAGGGATACCGCCGCACCGGCAAGTAGTACCGCGAGTAACCCTCGGCAGCTCACAACGACTCCCCCTTTCCCGGTCTCCGTCAGCAGTGCGATCCCTAGCCGACCCCCGCCGGGCGCCACGTCGGTTGGAGCTGGTAGTAGTACCTGACCCGCACGACGGCCGTCGGCGGGACGATACGCCGGAAGATGATGCGGCCGATCTCCCGGTCCACGTCGTAGTCCGCGCCCTCCTGCTGCTCGACGCCATCGACGAGCACCAGGAGGGCCTCGCGGACGATCGTCTCCTTGCCATTCACGACGGCCCTCGCCCCATCGGCGAGGAGGGGCTGGAACCGCAAGTCGAACGGCCCCGTCGAGCCGGAGCCCTGGAAGAGGTCCTCGCTGAACCGGGCCGTATCCTGCAGCGCTCCGCCGCTGCAGCCAGCGAGTCCGACCAGCGTGAGGCCCACCAGCGGTACCGCGAGCCGCATCCCGGCGCGCAAGGCACTCCCTCCCCCGTCCTACACGGCCTCAAGGCGCCGTGATCACGAAGTCCACGCCCGTCTTCACGCGGCCGGCGCCCTTAAGCTCCACGGACTTGGTGATCGTGACGCCCTTGAAGGAGACCTCGATCACGTACTGCCCGCGTGGGACGAACAGGCCGTACTCGCCGGCGGCATTCGTGACGGCGGTGTCGATGACCTGGTCTGTCGCGTCGTCGATGGCCTTGACGGTCGCGCCAGCGTTGTCCGGGTTGTTGAGAATCGTGACCGTCCCGCTGATCGTCGCCGGGCCGGGCGGAGGCTTGGCCTCGCTCGGCGCGAGCTGGACCTGCAGGTCCGACATCCCCGGCGTGACGGTCACCGTGTCGCTGAAGGGATCGTAGTCGGTCGCGGTGACCTGGATGGTCTGGTCGCCGACCGGGACCTCGATCAGCGCGAAGTGCCCATCCTGATCGGTCGTTGCAGGCCCCACGCCGCCGATTGTTACGCTTGCGTCCTCGATCGGATCGCGGGTGATCAGGTCGGTCACGCGGCCGGAGACGTTCGCCTTGCTGGTGGTGGCGACGAGCTTGAAGTCCAAGGCGGGGTTGGTGCCCTCGCCCTGCGCAACCACGATCTGCTTCGTGTTCGTCAGGAAGCCCTGGGCGGTCGCCGTGGCCAGCGTCGCGCCCGTGGGCACGCCGCGAACGGTGTACTCGCCCGCGTTGTCGGTGGCCGCCTTGATGCCCTCCGGCGTGCCGGGAATGTCCGGCGCGAACTCCAGGCGCACGTTCGCCACCGGGTTGCCGCTGTCCAGGTTGGTGACGGCGCCGGAGACCGTGCCGGTGGTGCTCGGGTCGGCCGCCTCCATGTCCACCTGCGTCTGTGTCGTGCCGTTGGGGTTGAGCTGCAGGTCCTCGAAGTAGGTGACAAAACCCTCCGCGTTCACGGTGAGCGGCTGGGTCGGCGGATCGGAGTTGCCGAAGGGCACAGCCGACACACGGACTCCCTGGTCTCCTGCGGCCGTCGTGGCCTTCTCACCCCCGATGACCACGGTGGCCTCGACCCCGAGGGGCTCCCCGTTGTCGGCCCGGAGAATCGTGACGTCGATGGTCGCCTTTCCCGCGTCCGGGCCCGGGTTGATCTTGATCATGCTGGCGCTGCACCCGGCCAGGAGGGGCAACAAGGCCCAGGCCAGTGCGCGACAGTGGTTCGGGTTGCGGATGAGGGAGCGGACCACTTCGGACTCCTAGCGGTTGACCCAGGTTCTGCCGATCCCGTGCGCGACCTGGCCATCCTCTGACCGCGCCGTCAGCTCGATCAGATACGCCCCGTTGGGCACCGGCGCGCCGGTGGCACCACGGAGGTTCCACACCAAGGTCGAGCAGCCCGTGGTCTGCGGCTTGTCTAACACCAGGTCCCGGACCGGGCGACCCGCGATGTTCAGAATGCGCACGCTGACGGCGGCATCCGCCGAGAGCGCGTAGGTGATGGCCATGCTCTGCCCGCTCTGGGCGCCAATCAGGCCCGTCACGGCGAGGTTGGCGCCCTTGTCCCGACGCAGGACGATCTCCAGGCCGCACGGCGTGCCGGTTCCCGTGAACTCATACCCGCCGGAGGTGCGCATGTACACGGTACGGCCGCGCGCTCGGTCAAGCAGCACGGGCCGGAACTCCTGGGGTACCTGCGACAGGTCCGGCCAGCGCAGGCGCGCGCGCACCCCTCGCGGGAGGTTGGCCACGCGCAGCTTCCAGGGGCCGCGCGCTCGGGGGCCGCGGAAGTCGGAGGCATACTCGCCCGCGTTGGGGCCCCAGTCGTCGTTCGCGAAGTGCAGCGTCGGCTGGTCGCCGAAGGGCGGGGGCGCCTGCAGGTCACACCGGGCATCGAAGCCGTCGCCCGCGGACCGGGCGGCACCCATCGTGGCCGTGCTGCGAGAACTGCCGACGTCCAACGTCAGCGCCGTCTGCCAGAGGGTCTTGCCGAAGGGCGAGCTGTCCGCCGAGGCGGTCCGCTCCTTGGTAGATGCGGCCGCAGTGCTCGTCGGGAAGAGGAGCGTGGCGCCCTCGGGCAGCAGGCAACGCAGCCAGTAGCCCTCGAAGGGCTTCAGCTTCTGGGTCAGCTCATAGCCGGACTGCTGGCTGTAGGCCCACAGGCCGCCCTGGACCCAACCGTCGGTGATCGCGTCCGCGAAGGGCTCCGAGTCCGCCGCGCCGCGCTGGACCAGCAGTTCCCCCAGGTCCACGTTCCGGTTGCGCGCGCAGCCGATCATGTTCCAGCCCGCATTCATCTTGACCGGGACGTCGTCGCTGTCCGGCGGCAGGATGCCGTCCACGGCGATGGTCACGTCCGACAGCACGCGCAGCCAGTACCCGAGGCCCGGCGCCAGCGGGTCGATGGTCGGGTAGATGTCGTACGTGCCGCCGCCGGGCGCATTGGGCTTCCAGCGGGCAAGCAGGAGCTTGTCGTTGGGGATGCCCAACGCGCGCGCCGGGTCCTGCTCGATGCACCAGAGCGGCACCGAGATCATGTAGAGCCCGTTCGTCCCCACCGGGAGGTTCTTGGCCAGCGCACTGCGCGCGCCGGCCGGGAAGAGAACGTCGTACGAGTCGAAGGCCACGTTCACCTTGCGGGTGACCTGGTTGCCCTTGCCGTCGTCGAAGGTGATCTCAAGCTGCGTCGGCGAGAGCCCCGTGTCGCTGACGATTCCGCCCCACACGCCCCTCTTGACCTCCACATCGGTGAGGCCGTCGAGGCCGACAACGTTGATCGTTCCCTCGATCGGGCCGATGATGCAGCCGTAGAGGTTGTTCTCGCCCGGGTCGAAGCCGCGCACGCCGTACGGGAACGGATACCGCGCCCAGAGGCCGTTGATCTCGATCTGCACCGTAATGCGTTGCGGGCCGCCCACGTTGAAGAAGGTGGGCAGCAGGAAACCCTCTCCCGCGGAGTCCCCTGTCGCGGGGATCGTGATCTCGTTGCCCTCCTGGGCGAAGAGTGTGAGCGTGAAGTCGTAGTTGAAGTAGGTCGTGTACGCCGTGCCGCCCTTGGGGATTTCATCCCCCGTCGGAGTCGTCTCGTAGTGCTCGACGATCAGCGCCACCGCGTCCGTCAGCGGGATATTCCAACAGTACATCTTCGGGCCGACGGTCACGCTGGTATCCAGAGCATACTGCTGCCGGTACCACGACACGAAGGGGGAGCCCTCCACGTTCGGCAGCACCGTCTGGCAGACTTCCAGTAAGCTCGGCGTGTCGCCCGCGAGAGCGGTTTGCTCGCCGGCCGACAGCGAGTTCAGCTTCGCGTAGTACCGGGTGTTGAAGCGCAGGAAGAACTGCGGGTCCTCGGTGTAGCACTTGAACCAAGCCACCCGCGCCTCGGCGATGCGCCAGACGAGCATCCCGGAGAAGCCCGGGGGATACCAGGTGCTGTTGCCGAGCGGCGGCTGGTTCATCGGCTCATACACGGAGCCGGAGTAGAACGGCCCGGGGTTGGCGGGGTCGTAGCCGGGGGACGCGCCCGGGGAGATCTGCACCGCCGTCGCCGCAGCGCCGATCATCCCCTGCTCCCAGCTGTCGTAGAAGAGCGCCACGTCGTCGCGGAACGCGTTGAGGACGAGCATGATCAGGACGAACGAGTCCTCCGGGAAGTTGCCGGAGAGCTTCGGCAGCCGCAGCTCGTTCGTCGTCACATCATAGGTGCCGCCCTGCAGCGTCTGAAGGGTGTCGTCCTGGATGATCTTCACCGTGGTGTCGAAAGCCGGCGGGCCGTAGATCGCGCGGGCGATGGGCATCGCGTCGTCGAGGTAGGCCTGCAGGGCCTGCTCATCCGACGTGGACCAGCCCTCGTACTGGAAGGTGATGTTGTTGGCCGGGTCGCCGATCGTGACGCCGCTCGTGCGGGCGCGATAGAGGTCTGGCAGAATGGGTCGCCCGGCGCGCGTGTGCACGATCATACGGGGCACGCGCAGTTCGGCCCGAGGTTCGATCCCCCTGGTGCGCAGGAAGCGCACCGCCGCGGCGGCCTGGCTGAGCGCCCGCGGGGAGTGTTGCTGGGCGATGGCATCCCGCACGGCTTGCTTGCGGGCGGCCGTGTCGAGGACGGTCGAGGCAGGGCCGTCGACTACGATGGCGCCCTGCGGCCCATCGCTGATGGACGCGAAGGGAGCGTTCCACACGTTGCGGAACCCGTTCGGCCCACCGTAAGCCGCGCTGCCTAGAACGAGAGCGAGAACCGCCACCCCAAGAGCTGCTCGCCCTCGGAGACAGTCGTGCCGAGCCTTCTCCGCAACTCCACTACTCCGCATCTCCGCATCTCCTGCCGTCTCACACATCGCGCATGTCATCGATGGGGAACTCCGTGCCGCTCTGGGCCCAGGGGTCGGCGACGAGCGGCTGTGGCGCGGGCGGACGTGGACCCGTGTCGCCATAGGGCCCCGACATGCCCGTGCGCCAGCCACCACCGAAGCCGCCCGGGTAGCTGCCGTAGTCGCCATCGTAGCCCCCGTACCCCTCCAGGCCGCCTCCGTAGCTCTCTCCGTAGGGGCCGCTGTAGGGACTGAAGGCCGAACCGGTGCCGCCGAAGCTCGGCATCCCTTCGTCGAAGCCACCGAAGTCGCCGGAGAGCCCTCCGCGCGAGTAGTAGCTGCCGCCTCCTGGGAAGTAGCTGCCGCCGCCTCCTGGCAAGTAGCTGCCGCTGCCAGGGAAGCTGCCGCCCCCGCCTCGGTAGTAGCGGCCGCCGCCGAAGCCTCCCCCCAGCGAGCCGAAGCCCGGCTGACCGATGTAGCCGTAGCTGCCATAGGAGCTGGAGGCCCCCGTCCCCATGAGCGGGCTGTAGTTCCCGGGCCCGAAGAAGTCGCCGGAGGAGGCGCCACTCCGCGGCAAGCTCAGCCCACCCAGGAAGCCGCTGCCGTAGCCGCCCCTGCCGTAGCCCATGAGGCCGCCGTAGCCGGGCGTGATCGGGCGGTTCAGGCCCTCGCCTTGGTCCCGCTCGCCCCGGAGGGTGGACTGGAAGTTCGTGCTCAGCGAGAAGACCAGCAGGTTCGTCGTGTAGTCCTCGCCCTGATAGGTGTAGCCCGGCGTCGTGCCGCCCCCGGACTGTGACAAGCGCGAGTTGTTGTTGATGAACTGCCAGCCCAAGTTCAGGCCCACCGAGTTGCTCAACTGATACTGGAGCCCGATGTCGGCGGTGGCCTTCATGAAGTCGGCGAAACCGCCCTTGAAGTCGCTGACCCCGAACCGGGCCGCCAGGCGCGCACGTTCGGCGAGGCGGTACTCGACATTCGCCATGACGTCAAACAGGCTCGTGTCAACGAGGTCCGCGACCTCGTTCTGCCCGAAGCCCGAGTAGTTCGGGCTCACCCCCCACTGCCGGTTGACCGAGAGGCCGTAGGTGAAGGGGCTGTTCTGCGGGCGGTAGGTGCCGCTGAAGGTCAGGCTGTTGTTCACCACGCCGCCCCGGCCGGCATCGAGGAACTGCAGCAGGTCGGAGCCCAGAGAGACGTTGAAGGCCATGTCCTGGTTCGGGAGCCAGCTCAGGGAGACGTTGCCGTAACGCTGGTTGCTGTCGGCCAGATAGCCGACCGACCCCGCGCTGTCGTAGCTCCGCAGGCCGAAGTTGGCGTCCACGCTCAGTGAGCTGCTCGGCTGAAACGAGATGCCCAGCCGCGCCGACGAGTCGCGGTACTGGTTGAGTTCGGGTTCCTCGTCGTCGGGTGTCCCGCCGCCACCCCCGATCGGCGCGCGGACCACGTCCCCCGTCAGCCCAAACGGATAGCCGCCCGGGTTCCCGCCCCAGCCGCCGCCCATCCCCGGCGTATAGCCGCCGAAGCCGATGCCACCGCCGTAGAAGCCGCTCGTGACCGCCCCGAGCGATTCGGTCTGCGTCCAGTCCAGGTTCACGCTCAGCTTCTGCATCGGTTGCCAGCGCGCGCTGACCTGGAAGTTGCTGGAGTCGCCGCGCTGGTCCTTGTACTGGCTGCGCGAGGTGTTGCTGTTCCAGTTCGTCGCGAAGGCCAGCTTGTCGGTGGGCATCCAGGACGCGGCGAGGCTGAGCGACTGCGTGTCGCTGGACTGGGCCGAACCGAAGGGGTCGCTGTCGTCGCCGGTGGTCGTGCCGGCGTAATTCTGCCGCGTGCTGATCCATCCGGCATGGAAGGTCATCGGCGTCTTCGGCGTCTTCGGCGAGTAGTCGAGGCTCGCGTTCAGCGTCTCCAGCAGGCTGTCGCCGCGGCTGCCCCCCGAGTTTGTCATGCTCTGCCGGGACAGGCGCAGCGAAGGCCAGCCCGGATAGCTGACCGATAGGTTCGAGTCGTGGCGCACCGCCCGGATGTCCAGTGTCTTGGGCGTCTCGTCCTCCGTCTGCGACCGGCCGTCCCCGTAGTTGTAGTCGCCCCCGTAGTAGCCACCGTAGCCGCTGTAGCCGTGGGTGTATCCCGAGTTGGTCTTGACATCTGAGAAGGTGTGCGCGAACTGGATGTGCTGGTTCGGGCGGAAGCCCACGGCGGCGTTGAGGCCCTTCTCACTCCGGAAGAAGCCCACCGTATCGACGTATCGGAAACCCGGATCGATGTTGCGGTACTGGAGGTTCACGTCGAGTTTCGACCCGCGGCTGAAGCGCAACCCGCCGCTCAGCGCGTTGCCTGCCGCGGCGCCGCCGACCGGATCGCTGCGGGCGAACGCCGCGTCCCAGCTCAGGCTGTTACTCAACTGGTGCCGCAGCGCCAGCCCGGTAACGGCGCTGTCGCCGGAGAAGCTGTCGCCCGGGCCAATCTGGTAGTAGTACTTGATCCGCACGACCGACGTCGGCGGGACGATCCGGCGGAAGATGATCCGACCGATCTGGCGGAGCGAGTCGAAGTCCACCCCCTCGCGCTGCTCCACGTTGTCCACCAGCACGATCAGCGCCTCCTCGTGGAGGACCTTCTCCTTGCCGTTGATGATGGCCTTAGCCCCGTAGGCCAGGATGGGGCTGAAGCGGACGTCGAACGGCCCTGTCGAACCGGAGCCGTAGAAGATGTCGTCCTGGAAGCGCGCGGTATCGGCGGCGCCGCCGGCGCCCGAGGTGTGCTCCAGGCGCGTCAACACCAGCTGCAGGCGGTCGCCCAGCAGCGCGCTCTCCATCTGCAGGCCCTGCGTGGTGCCGCCCGATTCGTAGTTGGTGGCCGACTGGTAGCTGACCGTGATCGTGTGGGTACTGGGGATGATCCGGGGGGACTTGCCGGGCACCTCGAAGAGGAGTTGGCCGGTGTCGTAATCCAGGACGTAGTCCACCCCGAAGTAGACCACGTCCTCATTGATCTTCACGCGCTCGGTTCCCTCGACGATCGGCGTGAAGGTCAGGAAATACGGCCCGGACGTGTTGTTGCCCAGGAAGGTCTGTCGCCTGACGAGACCTTTCTCCTTCGACTGGAACGCGCGGAACAGGAAGTTCGGCCCGACGAGTTGGTCGAGCTGCCAGCCCTTCAGGCTCTTGGTATAGGAGGCGAACTCATTCCCCGCCAGCCGGACGTTCAGGTCGCCCCACAGCAGCGCGGAGTGCTTGCTCTGCCACCCAAGCATGAGGCGGTTGTCGTTGTACCCGTAGCCGCTATTGGCGATGTGAGCCTGAACGCCGAAGTTCTTCCAGATCGGGCCGAAGACGTCGAAGCTCGTCGTCGCCTGCATCATCCCCGTGTTCCAGAACTGCGACTCGTAGGCCTCCCGCGAGCCCTGCGTGAAGTCGCCGCGCACGGAGAAGTCGCCCCGCCCGGTGACCTGCAGGCCCTTGAACAGCCCGAGACCATCCAGCGCATCGCCGATGGAATCGAAGGCATCCGCGCCGGCCCGACTCGTAGGACACAGCAGCAGACAGGGGATTGCGAGAGCGAAGGCGGCGCCCCAACCGCGCACGATGCGACCTCCGGAAGACGACGCTCGACCGCCCAGGATTCGCCGGGCGACTGCGAAGGTTGGACGCGCCGAGCGCCGGGATTGTTCCCGCGAATCAGGGCGTCAGGTGGGCCTCGACAACATCGAGGTTCCGCTCCGCCTGAGCGCGGAGTTCGTCGGCGAAGGCGGCCCGGGCCGCGGCGGTCGCGTCGCGCTCGGACCAGGCTCGGTCGATGAGGTGGAGGACCTCCTCGAGGTCCGCCTCCAGGGGGGCCCACAGGGCGTGGGCGCCGCTGGCGAACGCCGCGACCTTGGGGTCGTACGACAGCGCCACGAACGGCACCGCCTGCGCCGCGGCGAAGATGCACGCGTGAAGGCGCATCGCGATCACGAAGTCGAGGCTGCGCACCAGCCCCACCCACTGCGCCGGCGATAGCTCACGGTCCACCCCGACCGCGCGGACACCCAGCATCTCGGCCGCTTGCGAGGCGAGGTGGGTGTCCTCTTTGGCATGCAGCGCCAGTGGGACGATCTGCGCGCCGTGGCGCTCCGTGAACTGCTTGGCCGCCTCCAGCGCGTGGGTCAGCGCCGCCTCGGCGCCCTGCGCCTCACGCAGCGCGAGGCCCACGCGTGGACCGCCCTCTCGCGAGGGCAGCCAGTGCGCCACATCCTCCGGCGGCGCCGGGTCCACCAGCGCGGCGAGGTCAGCCGTGATGGCGATGCTCTCGGCCGGCACGCCCATCTGGACGAGCAGCCCCGCGGAGTTGCCATCCCGGACGGTGATCCCCGCCGCCCGGCGGAACAGGCGAGCGGTCAGGGCGCGCGTCAGCCGGTGTCTCAGTGGACCGATGCCTTGGCCCAGCACGACGAAGGGCGTCCGTCGCAGCCTCGCCAGGGCCAGGATGCCCAGATAGTACAGCGCCGACCGGACGCTGGTCGAGTCTTGGATCAGCCCTCCGCCCCCCTGCAGGACGAGGTCCGCCGCGCCGATCTGCCGCCAGAGGGTCGGGTAGTGCCGCCGCGGCGCCGCGTGCACGCCGTGGGCCGCGTGGGTCGCGGGCGGGTCGGCGGACAGGACGACCAGCTCCGCGTCGGGCCGACGGCGTCGCAGCCCGCCGAACATGCCCGCGAGGATCGCCTCATCACCCGCGTTGCCCAGTCCGTAGTAGCCGCAAATCAGGATGCGCATGGGGTTCACGCGGCGTCGTCCGTATCCGGTACGAAGCGCCGCCGGAAGGCCTGCCAAACGCGCTCGCCGAGCTCCACCACGGCGTACAGCAGCCCGCCCAGGACCGCGCCAACCCACAGCCCGTGCAGCGTGCGCGCGACCGAGATCAGGACCGGTGTGTGGAGATGGCTGAACGTGTTGACCATCGACACCTGGCCGACCGTGCCGAGCGCCAGCAGCGCCCACAGGCCGCCCCGCTTCCCGGCCATCGCCCGCGCGACCGCGAGCACGAGGAGTGGGTGGCCGATCAGCAGCTCCTTCGTACGCGGTCGCACGCCAAACACGCGATCCAGCACCGCGCGGAACTGCAGCTCGAGGCCGGAGACACCAACCCCGCTCTCGTTCCCGCTACGCAGCAAGAGCAGCCCCAGACCCGCCACGCCGACCAACAGCAGCGCCGTGTGCCAGTACTTCACGACGGCCTGGCCGGCCACTCGCCAGCCGCGCAGGAGCGTCGTCAGCGGCGCCTCGCCCTCCGCGGCTCCGTGTCCGCCCAGACCCCAGCCGATCTGCAGCAGGAGCACGGCCAGCATGGGAACGAGATGCGAGATCTTCACACCGGAGAACTGGTCGAGCTTCACCAGGAATCGCGTGTCTGCGAGGCAGCCGATGATGAACAGGCCGGCCAGGAGACTGATGCCGGACGATGCGGCGAACAGCAGGAGAGCGCGGAAACTAGGGACAGGCCCCAATTTCGGACATGGCGTCCGTCCGAAATTGGGGCCTGTCCCTAGTTTCCGCCCGACAGCAAGCGTCGGCAGCGCCAACGCGCCAAGAAGGGCGCAGAGCTTCGCCATCGGGGTGAGGGCCGCGAAGGCGCCAGCCAGCGCCAGCACCGCTGCAACTGCGATGATCGCGATCACCCAGAGCGGACGGCACCCGAGCAGTTCGAGGAGGCACAGACCCAGCGCGCCGATCACCCCGAGCATCGCCAGCCAGCGGAGGATCGCCGACACTTCGAGGCGCCCATACGGCTCCGGCGCACCCAGCTCGAAGCCGTGGGACTTCAGGCGGGTCGCGAGCTTGCTCACATACCCCTCGGCTGCGGCGACCGGGTCGGGCCCGCAGGGCTCGAACAGCCGAACGTAGCACGCGCGGATGTTGCGCTCGCGCACCGCCAGCGTGAAGCGATCCGCCGCGCGCTGCACACTGGTGCCGAGCATCTCCGTCTCGTTGATGCTGTGCACGCGGATGAGGCTGTGCGGCAGACGCGAAGCCAGCGCCATGTCGCCATACTGCTTGCCGAACTCGACGTAGCCGAACAGTAGCCCCTGCCGCGCGAACGCGTCGGCCACGCGGGCGATGTCCGTGGGATAGCCCGGGGCCGCGGTGCCGGCGAAGATCACCAGCCGCGCGTTGCGCTCCTTCGCGAGGGTCAGCGCGGCATCGGCTGCCTTCTGCCACTGGTTGCTTTCGGCAAAGGGCCGCGGGACGAAGGCCAGGCCGGCCTGGTTGATCTCCTGCACGGCGGACAGGGGATAGCCGATCCCGATGTCGAGGATGTCGGCGGGGTCACCGGATCGCAGGTCGAGCCGGTACGTGCGCGCCGCTACCGGAGCGAAGGTTGCCGCTCGCTGCCCGAGGCGCTCGACGAGGCTGCGATGCAGCCGCTGAATCGTCTCCGAGGGCCCGACGAACGAGGCGGTCGGTGGCGGATAGGGCGCCCCCTCATCGCGCGCGCGCGGCGCCGAGGCCACCTCACCGGCCTGCATGGCGGTGCGGAGGGTCTGCTCCGTGATGGCGACGTGGGTGGCGCCGGCCTTCTGCAGGCGCGTCAGCACCTCGCGCGTCGTGAGGCCGCCGACCGTGGACAGCTGACGGAGCTGGTCGTAGTCCAGGATCAGCGCGACGGTCCGGTTCGCGCTCTCCACGCGGACGCGGGCAGCCGCCGCCACGAGGGCGGCGCCTGCGCCGATGGCCAGTAGGATCAGGCAAGCGTAGCGGGCGTGGTTTGTGGTCATAGGGCGGGTCTAGGGTTTGACGGTCTCGATTCGGTTCAGAGCGCTGTAGTCCAGCGTCGCGTGTGCCTCGAGGAAGGCGGTGATCGCGTCCGCGAGAGTGCCCGTGGCGCCGTCCTGGATCGTGGTCTCGGTGAAGCAGGGGATCGTGAAGTAGCCCGACCCGCCCTTCGCCAGGTCCTCCGGCATCGCCACGCGGTAAGTGGCGGTGTCCTGCACGGGCTGTCCGCCGAGCTTCAGGCTCGTGATTCGCGTGCCCGCCGCCGCCTTCGGGTCGTAGGTTACCCGCAGACCCGCGACCTGCAGGAAGTGCGCGCTCTGTTGCGGGGCGCGCGACAGCGACCGCTCCAGCGCCGCCCCCAAACAGGCGCCGGTGATGTTCGACACCACCCATGGCCGCTGCGGCTTGATGAGCAGCGCCGAGATGTCACCGGCGGTGACCTTCCCCGGCGGGATGGGGACCGTGCCGGGCTTGAACTGCGTGGCGTTGACCAGCGCCGCCTGGGCCGACCCCGCCTCCTTAATCGCGTCCGCCACGAGGTCACCCAGCGCTGTCTCCTGTTGGAGGACTCCCTCGGTGGTCAGGGCCGTCTCCGTGCGGGCGGCCAACGCGCCGCCCGCTCCAACGGAGAGGGCTGTCGCCAGACACAGACTTGCTGCTGCGATGCTCTGACGCATGTCACTCACCCTCTCGTCCGGCGCTCGACTGCAGGTACGCCCGGATGAACTCGTCGATGTCGCCGTTGAGAACCCCCAGTGCGTCTCCGACCTCGACACTCGTGCGATGGTCCTTGACCATCATGTACGGCTGCAGCACGTACGAGCGAATCTGGTTGCCCCACTCGATGTTGCCCTGATCGCCGCGCAGGGCGTTGATCTCGTCCTTCCGTCTCTGGCGCTCAAGCTCGTAGAGCTTCGCCCGCAGGATGTTCAGCGCCGTGCGCCGGTTCGAATGCTGGCTGCGCTCGTTCTGGCACGAGACGATGATCCCCGTCGGCAGGTGCGTGATGCGCACCGCCGAGTCCGTCTTGTTCACGTGCTGCCCGCCTGCGCCGCTGGAGCGGAACGTCTCGACGCGCAGGTCGTCGGGCTTGATGTCCACCTCGATGCTCTCGTCGATCTCCGGCACCACGTCCACCGCCGCGAAGCTCGTATGCCGGCGCTTGTTGGCGTCAAACGGCGAGATGCGAACGAGGCGATGGACGCCGACCTCCGCCTTCAGGTAGCCGTACGCATGGGTCCCGATGACCTGGGCGGTCACGTTGCGGAACCCCGCGCTCTCTCCGGGCACCGAGTCCACCACCTGGAACTTCAGTCGATGCCGCTCCGCCCACATCGAGTACATCCGCAACAGCATCTCCGCCCAGTCGCACGCCTCCGTCCCACCGGCGCCCGCGTTGACCGACAGGATCGCGTTGCTCCGGTCGTGCTCGCCCCCGAGCACCGTGGCCAGCTCCAGTTCTCCCAGCGTCGAGCGGGCGGCCTGAAGCCCCTCCTGAACCTCCGGCTCGACCGAGTCGTCCCCCTCCTCCATTCCCAACTCTACGAGCGTACGCAGGTCCTCGACATCCTGCTGCAGCCTGTCCCACGGCTCGATGAAGACCCGAAGCTGGCTGATCTTCTGCATGTGCTTCTGGGCCGCCTCGGGGTCGTCCCAGAAGCCCTCGTTCTCGATCGTCTTCTCATGGTCGGCCAGCTGCTGCGCCTTGCCGGCGACGTCAAAGACGATCCCTCACCTTCGTGATGGTCTGGTGGAACTCGTCCACCTCGCGCTTCAGGTCAAGCAACATCACAGTCTCCCCCCTCTATGGGTACGGCGATTCTCTACATGATATAGACCCTCTCGGGGATCGCAGAGTTCTCCTGCGAAGCCGAGATTCCGGTCACAAGACGCGAACAAGGCGCTCCGCACCGTCGCGAGGACGCGGGGAGCGCCTTGGGCAGTCCAGGATGCTGACGGTCGCTAGCCTTCTGCGGCCGCAACCGCCCCGGCCGCGCCCTGAGCGGCCGGCTTGGGGCTGGGGTAGCGGCAACCGGGCCACACTCTCTTCAGGCCGTCCCTCAGGCTCGCGGCCCACTTCGCGGCCAGTTGCTGGGTGCAGATTCCGCCCCCCGCCGCCTCGGCGTCCCGCGGGTAGACGGTGATCAGCTTGATTCCGTTCACGAAGACCGTCGGCTTCCCGTTAATGGGGGACACGGTCACCGGCCCCGGCTGGCCCGCCGCGAAGATGTCGATCAGCCGCCCGTTCACCAGCTTCTGCCGCTCCTCCACCGTGTAGCCCGCCGCCGGCGTGAGGATGTCGAAGAACTTGGTGTTGCCGATCGCGATGTCCATCTGGGTCGGCGGAACGTACTTCGGCGTCTGCGCGACACACACCCCTGCCGCCAGAGACAGAGCGACGACGATCAGTAGCAGATGCTTCGTGGCTGGCATGCGAGCACACTCCTCGGTTTGAGACTCGGGGCTCTAGGCTGTCTTGTCATCATACCCCTTCGACGCCGGCGCGCAACCACCTGCTTCGGGCCGCGGCTCTCAACGCACGCCGCCGAAGCGGCGCTCGCGGTTCCGGTACCAGTCCAGGGCCTCGTGCAGGTGCGACTTCCGGAAGTCCGGCCACAAGACCGGGCAGACGTAGATCTCGGCGTAAGCGATCTGCCAGAGCAGGAAGTTGCTCACCCGCATCTCGCCGCCGGGGCGGATGAGCAGATCGACATCCGGCATCCACGGTTGGTAGAGGCTCTCCGCGATCGAGGCTTCCGATACGTCGTCGGGCGACAGCCGACCTTGAGCGACCTGCTCCGCGATGCGACGGCAGGCATCGGCGAGTTCGCCGCGGCCGCTGTAGTTCACCGCCATGTTCAGGACGAGCCCGGTGTTGTCGGCGGTCGCCGCCCGGCCCTCGGCGATGGTCTGCTGAAGCTCCTCCGGCAGCTCACTGAGCCGTCCGGAGGCGACGAAACGCACGTTGTTCCGGTCGAGGTCCTCGATCTCTGCAGCCAAGGCAGTGCGGATCAGGAACATCAGGCCCGCCACCTCTTCCTGCGAGCGCGCCCAGTTCTCCGTGCTGAAGGTGTAGATCGTCAGGAATCCCAGGTTGAGATCGACACACTCCTCAACCAGCCGACGCGTCGCCTTCCGCCCCTCGTAGTGCCCCTCAACGCGTGAGAGGCCGCGCTGCCGCGCCCACCGCCCGTTGCCGTCCATGACCACGGCGATGTGGCGGGGTATCGCGGACTGCTCGGGCGCGGGGGAATCGGCTTCGGGTGTCATGGTCTTCTCCGAGCACACGACCCGTCGTCAGCGATAGCGTAGTACCAGGAGTGGCGTCGCTCCGAGGCGCGCTGACAGCGCTTCGGCCAGCCTGTCCAGGTCAGCCTCGCACAGCGCGAGCAGGTGCCCACTGCACCCGCAATCTGACGCGCCGAGGCGCGGGACCGCACGCCGGCCCGTTCCCGTGGCAACCAGCGCCTCGGCCAGCAGGCACTCCCGGCCCTCGCGCCAGGGCCAGGCAATGGCGCCGACTGAATCGGCGCCGCGAGTCAGCGCATCGACATGCCAACGCAACGGCTTACGGCGGCGCGTGTGACGCGCCAGTCTCGCCGCGAGTCCCCGACGCGCACTCCCGACGTACCCGTAACGCCCCGCCGCCAGGCGAACCATCCCCAGTGCCCCAATGCGCCCGGCGTACTCACGGCAAAGGTCGAACACGAACAGATACACCCCGGAGGACTCCGGGGCGCCTGTCACGACTGCTCACCGTCGATGCGCGATGGGACGGGGAACGCGACGGTCAGCTCGATCCCGTCGGGCCGTTGACGCTCGCGGATCACCCGCGGCACCCCTTCCCCCCGGCCGGCGCCCGGCGGTCCCGTCACCAAGACGCCCGCCAGAACCTCTCCCGCCGCGTCGATCCGCGCCATCGCCTCCGGCAGCGCCAGCGCGACCACGCTCTCGGTCACGCTAGACCTCCATGATCTCCTTGCGCTTGGCCTCGATGAGATGGTCGATCTTCTCGATCATCTCGGTAGTGATCTTCTGAACTTCCTTGTCGCCGGCGTGCACCTCGTCCTCGGACAGGCCGTCGCGCTTCTCCATCGCCTTGATGCCCTCGATGGCCTCCCGGCGCAGGTTGCGCATGCCCACCTTCGAGTCCTCGCCGATTCGCTCCGTGCGCTTCGCCAGGTCGGCCCGCCCCTCTTGCGTAGGCGCGGGGATCTCGATGCGGATCACGTTGCCGTCGTCCTGAGGGTTGAGGCCCAGGTCGGACGTCATGATCGCCTTCTTGATCGGCGCAATCGCCGCCTTGTCCCACGGCGTGATCGTCAGGTAGCGCGGCTCGGGCACCGCGATGGCGGCCACCTGGTTGATCGGCATCTTGTTGTCGTAGTACACGACCGTGATGCCGTCCAGCAGGGCCGGCGTGGCTCTTCCCGCGCGGATGCGAGCGAGTTCGGCCTCGGTGTGCTTGACGCGCTCAAGCATCTTGGCCTTCATCTTGGCGATCAGTCGGTCCATGGCAGGCCTCCTTGGCTGCGCGCGCTATTCGGGCGCCCCACCGTGATCGACCAAGGTCCCGATCGGTTCGCCCATCGCAGCGCGTACGATGTTCCCCGGGATCGTGATGTTGAACACGATGATCGGCAGGTCGTTGTCCATCGCCAGCGCGATGGCCGCCGAGTCCATCACGCCGAGCCCCTCGTTCAGCACCTGCTTGTAGCTGACATGCCTGAGGAGCTTCGCGTTCGGATTGGCCTGGGGATCCGAGTCATACACACCGTCCACGTTCGTGGCCTTCATGATGACCCGGGCGCCAATCTCAACGGCGCGCAGTACGGCCGCGGTGTCCGTGGTGAAGAACGGGTTGCCGCTGCCCGCCGCGAAAATGACGATCCGCTGCTTCTCCAGGTGGCGGATCGCGCGGCGCCGGATGAACGGCTCGGCCACCTCGCGCATCTCAATCGCCGTCTGCACCCGCGTGTCGGCCCCCTCACTCTCCAGCGCCTCCTGCAGGACCAGTGAGTTGATCACGGTGGCGACCATGCCGACGTAGTCGGCGGTGGCGCGGTCCATGCCCTGCTGGGCGGCGGTCTTCCCGCGCCAGAAGTTGCCCGCTCCCACGACCGTCGCCACTTCCGCCCCCGCGTCGGCCACGGCCCGCACTTCGTCGGCGATCCGCCGGACCTCCGTCCAGGAGATCCCAAAGTCGCGATCCCCTGCAAACGAGCCTCCGCTCAACTTCAGCAGAATGCGCGGGTACTTCAGCCCTGTTGGGGCGGCCTCGGTCTGGCTCACTCGGGCAGCTCCTCGCCCAGCGCGTAGCGTACGAACCGTCGCACGACGACCTTCTCGCCGCACTGGCTGATCAGGTCATCCACGATGTCCTTGACCTTCTTGCTCTCGTCGCGGATGTACTCCTGCTCCAGCAGGCAGAACTCCTCGTAGAACTTCCGCATCCGGCCCTCGACCATCTTCTCCGCGATGTTCTGGGGCTTGCCCTCGGTCTTGGCCTGCTCAATGAGGACATTGCGCTCGCGTTGCAGGTCCGCTTCCGAGACCTCTTCCTTGCTCACCCACTTCGGCTTCGCCGCCGCCACCTGCATCGCCAGCTCCTTCGCCGTCTCGCGGAACGAGTCGGTGCGCGCCACGAAATCCGTCTCGCAGTTCAGTTCCAGCATGACGCCGATCCGCCCGTCGCCGTGGATATACGCGACCACGGCCCCCTCGCTGGCGGCCCGATCCGCGCGCTTGGCGGCAACGGCGATACCCTTCTTGCGCAGGATGTCCTTGGCTTCCTCGAAGTCGCCGTTGGCTTCCTGCAGCGCCTGCTTGCAGTCCATGAAGCCGCAGCCGGTCTGCTCGCGCAGCTTCTTGACATCCGCCGGACCAATGGCCATCGTCCTACTCCTTCACGGTAAGTAACCGGCGCGCCGGTTCACTCTTCCTCTTCCTCTTCCAGGTCCTCGAACTCGTCGTCGTAGATGTCCAGTCTCCCCGTGTCGGCGGCGACCATGCCCTCCGTCTCCGCCTCCAGCCGCGCCTCCACCAGCTTCTGCTGGTACATTCCCCGGCCTTCCTGAGCGGCATCGGCGATCTTGTTCGTGATCAGCCGGATTGCCCGGATGGCGTCATCGTTGCCGGGGATCGGGAAGGTCACCTCATCCGGGTCGCAGTTCGTGTCCAGGATCGCGACGGTCGGGATCCCGAGCTTGGTGCATTCCTTGACGCAGATGTGCTCCTTCTTCAGATCGACGATGTAGGCGATCGCCGGCGTCCGGACGAGACCCTTGATCCCGCCGAAGTACAGCTCGAGCTTGTCACGCTCCTCCCGGAACCGCGCCGCTTCCTTCTTCGTGAACCGCGCCAGCACGCCCATCTCTTCCATCTGGTAGAGGTCATGCAGGCGACGGACGCGGCTGCGCATCGTCTCGTAGTTGGTGAGCATGCCGCCCAGCCAGCGCTGGTTGACGTAGAACTGCCCACAGCGGTCGGCGGCCTGCTGGATCGACTCCTGCGCCTGACGCTTCGTCCCGACGAACAGAACCGAGCCGCCGCCCGCCACGATGTCGCGGACGGCGTTGTACGCCTGCTCCAGCCGCCGCAGGCTCTGGTGCAAATCGACGATGTAGATCCCATCGCGCTCCCCATAGATGTACCGCTTCATCTTGGGGTTCCAGCGACGGGTCTGGTGCCCGAAATGGACACCCGCTTCCAGCAACTCCTTCATCGACACCAACGCCATGGTTCGGCCTCCTGGCCGCGCTGCCACCCTCCGGGCGACAGCGCATGTCCGTTCCCGCTTGGCTCGACGAGCCAGTCGAGTCAGCGCTCGCGAGGCGTGCGGCGGCCGCGCCGCCGAGCGGGACCGTACATTGGGATGGTGATGCGTGGACGCGCGCAAGACCCCGCCGGCCCGAAGCCGCAGCGGGCCGGGAGAGGGTCCCCGCCAAGCGCCCAACGCTCTCTGCTGCGCCTCAGCGCAGCGGGCCAGAACCTACCACATTACCACGAGGGCGTCAAGCCACGGAAGAGCCGTGGGTTACGTTGCCGCGATTGTGCAAGCCGTTGCCGTTGGGCGGGGTGGCAACGAGGGTGGCGTGCCCGTACTTCTGAGGGCCTACGCCACGACCTTATTGAGCGGGATCTCGATGATGCCCTCGGCGCCGCGCCGCTTCAGTTCGGGGATGAGGTCGCGGAGCGTGTGCTGGTCCACGACCGTCTCGACGGCGTGCCAGATCTCGTCGGAGAGGTGCGAGATCGTCGGCTTCTTCAGCGCCGGCAGCGCATCGACGACGGCCAGCACGTCATCCTTGTGGACGTTCATCTTCAGCAAGACCTTCTGCCGCGCGGCGAGGGCGCCGGTCAGCAGCAGGGCGATGTTCTCCAGCTTCGAGCGCTTCCAGCGGTCGGCCCAGGCCGCCTGGTTCGCGATGAGGCGCGTGCTCGATTCCATCAGCGTATCGACGATTCGCAGGTTGTTCGCGCGGAGGGTGCTGCCGGTCTCGGTCCCCTCGATGATGGCGTCCACCAGGTCCGGTATCTTCGCCTCGGTCGCGCCCCACGAGAACTCGACATGCGCGGTCACACCGTGCTTCTCCAGGTACTTCGCAGCGACGTTGACCAGCTCCGTGGCGATGCGCTTGCCCTGCAGGTCCTTTGCGCAGTGGATGTCGCTGTCCTCGTGGACCGCGAGGACCCAGCGGTACATCCCCAGGCCCTGCTTGGCGTAGACGAGATTCGCCACCTCGACAACATCGGCGCCGCGCTCCAGAATCCAGTCGAGCCCGGTGATCCCCGCATCGAGCACCCCGTCGGCGACATACGACGGCATCTCCTGAGCGCGGAGCAACACCGCGGTGATCTCCGGATCATCGACGCTCGGGAAGTACGCCCGCGCGCCGACGCTGAACCGCCAACCCGCGTGCTCGAACAGCTCCAGCGTCGCCTGCTGCAGACTGCCCTTCGGAAGACCGATTCTCAGTTGCTGATCAGCCAACGTGATTCTCTCCCCAGGAGCGTGTGCGAAGAGCGTGGGCGGGCGCCATGAATGGCGCCCCTACGCGATCGGGCGCGATGAGGATTGTGTTGGGAAAGGGCCCCGTCAAAGGAAGAACCCTCTCCTACGCGCTCTACGTGGCTCGTAGGTCGGGATACCAATCCCGACAATGCGTTTATCAACACAATCTGAACCGCGCTCCTACATCACATAGAGCGGTGCATCGCCGTCATGTAGGGGCACGATTCATCGTGCCCCAGTGTAGGGGCGTGATTCATCACGCCCCATGCCGTGCTTCTCGTACGCCCCCAAGGCTTCACCATTCGACCTCGTTCCGGATCGGGCGCGTCTGGGACACCAGCCAGTAGAACGCGACCGCGAGTGGGAGCCCCACGAGCAGGCCAACCCACCATAGGTGCGTCACGTGCGCCACGATGTTGCCCGGCACATAGGCCAGCATCCCGCACCCAACGAACCGCATCGTCCAGGCGGGCGACGGCCGGTTGACGGGCGGGATGGGAAGCAGGCCCGTCGCCTGCCCAACGACCTCGGGCCGGAGGATCAGGTAGGCGGCAGCGGCGAACCACCCCGCCCAGAAGAGCAGCACCCAGGCCCATTGGGCTGCAGAACCGTCTGCTTCCATGGCCTACGCGACCTCCGCCGGCTGCCGCGCCGCCCGTAGTCGTCTGACGCCCGCATAGATAAAGTAGCAGCCCAGCGCGAGGAGTGCAAGCCCGCAGATCGAGATGAGCGCCTGGTGGCCGGTCACGCCGAGGAGGTTGCGGCCTCGGCCGACGGCATACGCGACAAGCGCGTACCAGAGGAAGTCGGACGAGACGTGCCCCGTGTAGAACGTGGTCCAGGCGATCGGCGAGCGACTGCCGACCGTCGCGATCTGGCCGGCACCCACCGTCGCCCACCAGATCGCGAAGTAGGGGTTGGCGAGGCTCGCGCCTGCTCCCGATAGGGCCACGCCCAGCAGGCTTGGCGGCTCTGGTGAGCCGCCCCACGCCGCGGCGGCCACGGCGGCAGCCGACCGCAACATGTCGGCGCCCGCCAGGATCAGCGCCAGCCCGCCGACGAACCCGATGCCCGCGAGGACCTTCGGCTTCTGCACGAAGGCCCCGATCCCGAACATCAGCATCAGCACGACGGGTATCTCGACCGCCGCGTGCCCCAGGATCGCGACGATCCCCGCCAGCGTCCCATGTCTGGCCGCCGCGCCGATGACGAGTGCAAGCACGGGGCCCGGCATCAGGGCCCCGCTCAGTCCCGTCACGAACGCCATGCCGAACAGGCCAACCAGCCGGCACATCGGTACGGCCCTCTTACAGGATATGCAGGATGGGCAGGATGACTGCCTCCGCCGTCATCCTCCCCATCCTGCATATCCTGTTACCTTACCGCCTTACGCCTTCGTTGCCGCCTTCATCGCGGCTTCGAGGATGTCGAGCCCCTCGCGCATCTGCTCGGCGGTGATGACCAGCGGCGGCGCGATTCGGATGACGTTACCGTACATCCCAATCGGCGCGATGAGACACAGGCCGCGCAGGTACGCCTCGTGGACGATCCGCTTGGTCAACGCCTTGTCCGGCGCCTTGGTCTTGCGGTCGGCGACCATCTCGATCCCGAACACGAGGCCCTGCCCGCGCACATCGCCGATCTGCTTGATCCGCTTCTGCATCTTCGCGAAGCGCTCGCCCATCTGCGCACCGAGGTCGGCTGCGTGTTCGTGGAGGCGCTCCCGCTCAATGATGTCAATGGCGGCAAGGGCCGCGCGGCAGGACATCGGGTTGCCGCCGTTGGTGCTGGACAGCTCGCCGGGCTGCAGCACATCCATGATCTCATGCCGCCCGAGCACCGCCGCGCACGGGATGCCGCTCCCCAGGCCCTTCGCGAGGCACACGAGGTCGGGCTCGATCCCGTAGTGCTCCATCGCGAACATCTTCCCCGTGCGCCCGAATGATGACTGCACCTCATCGAGGATGAAGTACAGCCCCTTCGCCTTCGCCCAGGCGAACAGCTTCTCCATGTACCCCGGCGGCGGGATGATCGAGCCCGCGCCGCCCTGGTAGGGTTCCGTGATCACCGCGCACAGCGCCCCGTCGGACTCCTTGCTGATGACCCAGTCGAGGTGATCGAGGCACCACAGCCCGCAGCTCGGGTAGTCCTTGTCGAACACGCAGCGGTAGCAGTAGCAGAACGGCGCGTGGATGATCCCGGGCAGCAGCGGCCCGAAGCCCTTCTTCACTCCCGCCGACCCGCCGAAGCTCATCGCCCCGAACGTCCGCCCGTGGAACGCGCCGTGGAACGCGAGGACCTCGTAGCCCCCGTGCGCCCGGCGGGCCATCTTCACTGCCGCCTCGGTCGCCTCCGAGCCAGTCGTCAGCAGGAAGCACTTGTCCAAGTGGGGCGGCGTCATCGCCACGAGCTTCTCGGCCAACGCCACGCGCTCCGCCGTCGGGAAGTCATAGCAGTTGTAGAGCCGCTCGGCCTGGTCCTGCACCGCCGCCACGTACTCAGGATGGCAGTGCCCGATGTTCGTCACCAGCACCCCGCTGGAGAAGTCCAGGAACACGTTCCCATCCACATCCCCGATCTCACACCCATGCGCCTTCGCCCACACCAGCGGCGCCTGGTCGCTCATCGAGTTGGGCTCGAAGGCCTTGGACTGCTTGAGGAGTGCCCGCGCCTTCGGGCCGGGCAGCTTCGTCCTGATGTTCGGCATTGCGCGATACCTCGGGAGTTCAGGAGATCAGGAGTTCCGGAGCTGCGGAGTTCAGGATAACGGCGACGCCTTCGCCGTAGGAGCGCGGACGCCCTCGTCCGCTGCTGTGGCGGGAGGTGAGTCGTTGGTGTACGGCACGGCAACCGCCACCACCTCGAAGCCACCACCAACCAATCCAGCGGACGAGGGCGTCCGCGCTCCCACACAACGACAACGACGTGCCGTCCTACGACGAATGCGCTCTCGTGTAGATGACGCCCCACCACTTACGCGTCTGCTCGCTCAGGCTGGCCAGCCCGAGCGTCAGTTGACGCAGCTCCTCCCAGTCCTGGCGGGTCAGCCCAGGCGGGATGAGGATGCGGCCACCGTCAGACCGCACGTCCAGCCGACCGAAGGGCGCGGTGACCCCCGAGAGTGGCGCCACCACCCGGAGTTCCCGGACCTCGGTCCAGAAGGCGCGGTGCTGCCGACCCCGTCCGTCCGTGAATGCCAGGCCGACGCGGCTCACAAGCACAAACCCTCGGCGTAGGAGGTGAAGCGTATCGACGAAGTTGCGGACGGCGGTGGCCGCAATGGCCAGCCAGATCAGGATCAGGGCCCCCAGGGCCAAGTCCCACCAGAGGTTCCCGAACGGCACCGGCGAGCCCGCCAAGGCTTGTGTCTGCACCACGAGCCAGCCCCAGAAGCCGATGTTGAAGGCGGCCGCGAGGACGCCGATGGGGAAGCGCCACAGCTGCCGGCGCAAGCCCGCGAACGTGAACTCGCGGTCAGGCCCCAAGTCGGCGAGACTCCCAGCCCAGGCGCTCATCCTGTCGGCCTCGTGTACAGCGTGCCCCACCGCCTGGGCCTCTGCTCGGTTAGCCCGGAGTGTTGGACGATAGCGGCGATCAGGTGTCGCTTGTCCTGGACAGAGCCGTCGATCACGACCCGACGCTTGCCGCTGCGCAACTCGAATACCGCGTCGCACGCCAGCCGATCCTTGTCCAGGCCGGTGTACAACCCGTCGATCTCGGGCCAGAACAGGCGCTCCTGGCGACCGCGCCAGTCGCAGGCAAGAACCCCCACCCGAGTCAGCACGACACGCCCACGGCGGAGCAGCAGCACACCGCGGACGAGGGCGTACCCCGAGACGGTTCCCCAGAGGGCAAGCACCAGCCCGATGCCCATCAGCGCGCAGGCGACCGCGGGCCCAGGCGGCACCCCTCCGGTCCCCCAGACACGCGCCAGTAGCACGGTCGCGGGGAGCACAAGCACCGGCACAGCCGCCGCCAGGGACACGAGGCCAAGGAGCCCGTTCAGGAACGGTGACCAGTGGTCCACCTGGAACCGTAACTCGCGATCCCCTCCCAGCTCCATAGTCCGGCCTCCTCTACAACTCCACAATCCCCCCCGCCTCCAGGCTTCGGTGCACGCCCGCCGCGATCCGCGTAGCTTCCAGGCCATCGACGCCAGACGGATAGGGCGCCAGCTCGCCGAGCTTCGCGCCGTCGAGGAGGACGTTCACGTTCTCGGCGAAGTCGGCGATGGAGGTGATGCCGTAGCCGTCGAAGACCTCGCGGCCCTGCTTGTCGATGCGGGGGCGCAGGAAGCTCATGTTGTGGGTGGCCATGCCGAGGCCCTCGCAGCAAGAACCCGTGCCGCGATCCTGCGAGTCGCACTCGATCAGGCCCTTCTCGCCGACGAGACGGATGCCCTGGTTCACGATGGCCTCGAAGCCGTCCGGCAGGATCCAGGCGGTATCGAACGTGACGCACGCGCCGCAGTCGAACTCGACCTTCGCCTGGATGGAGTCCCAGGTGTCTACGCCCAGGCTCTGCAGCTTCCCCTTGCAGCCGGTCGCCCAGACGCGCACGCCGTTAGCGTGCAGCAGGAAGCGCGTGAGGTCGTAGAAGTGGATTCCCAGGAACCACGCGGGCGACGAGTTGCGCGCCCAGTTGGGAAACCAGTCGCGCGGCACCTCGATCCGGTCCTCCATGTGCGAGTACCCGTACTGCACCTTGCCGATGTCCCCTGCAACGATCTTGCGCCTCATCTCCAGGTGGTACTCGTCGAAGCGCTTGTGGAAGTCCACCTGCAGGAGCACGTCGTTCTGCGCGCAGGCGTCGATCATCTGTTGGCACCCAGCGACGGTCACATCGAGTGGCTTCTCGCAGAGGATGTGCTTGCCCGCCTCGGCGCAGGTGATGACGATGTCCTTGTGCAGCGGGTCGGGCGTGACGACGGTGACGCCGTCAAGCTGCTCCTTCTCCAGCATCTCCCGATAGTCCGTGTAGACCGGCATCCCGAACTCGGCCTGACGCTCAGCGAGCAGCTTCTCGTTGATGTCCGCCGCCGCGACCAGCTCGGCGACGCCGAGATACCCAAGCTGCCGGAAGCAGCGCAGGTGGTTGATCCCAAACGTCCCGACACCGATGACTCCGATCCGTGCTTGTGCCAACGTGGTCCTCCTTGAAGGCAGTGCGAAGCGCGAAGTGCGAAGTGCTGAGCAAGACAACGGCACGTCAACGTCACGGGCGCGCGGCCTGGATGACTCGGTCCACCAACCCGCCCGGCTTGCAGGGCCCGTCCACGGTCTGTCCGGCGAGGGCGGCGGGCAGCGACCAGAGCATCATGTCCTGGTAGTAGTCGTTGCCGAAGGTCCGCTCGCCGGTATCGACGTCGCCGCGCATAATGTTAGGCATGTCCCACGTGTAGCCCTGCCGGCAGACGATGTTGTGCCAGGCCTTGCGCGCGAGTTCCAGGCCGAAGTCGCGCTCGCCGTAGTACATGTACGTCATCGCGAGCATCAACAGCTCGGGCGGGAAGTAGCTGTACGCGCCGTAGCCGCCCGGGTTCGCGACGGTGCCGTCCGGGTTCGCGTAGTTCACGGCGCCGTACTTCGTGACCGCCGCGTTGCAGCGCTTCACCGTGTCCATGACGGTGTGGATGCGCTCCTCGGGCAGCGCGGGCGTCAGGCCGTGGTGAGCGATGACCCACTCGCCGTCGAGCTGATAGCCGAACACGAGGTCCGACCGCCGACCGGTCTCAGGCTCCAGGTAGTTCAGGTAGTAGCCGCGCTCGTCCCAGAGGCGCTGCTCCATGGCCTGCTGCGCGGCGGCGATCCACTCGGCGCACTGGCGCTCGAAGTCCGTGTCGCCCACCTCGCGCGCCATGCGCTCGACGATGCGCAGCTCCGCGAGGTGCAGGCCGCCGATATGCGCCGTCATGCCCGCCCAACCGGGTTCCGGGGCCTCGAACCACTCGGTACCCTCGTTCCCGTCGGGCATCGAGATGATCCTCTCCCCGATGGAGTAGGACGGCGTGGAGCGCAGGGCGACGGTGTGGGAGACGCTGCGCTTCATCATCGGGTACAGCTCGCGGAGGTACGCGTGGTCGGGCGTATCGCGGCAGAGGAGGAAGCGGTCCACGATCCCCGCGAGGCTGATCCCGTTCGAGGCGAACTGATACCCGCGCGTGGGGCAGGCGAAGTCGATGGGCGGCGTGCTCCCCGTGCAACCGCCGAAGATCCACGGCGGCGCGCCATCGGGAAGCTGGTAGCCCTGATAGCCGCGGATGGTCGAGAGCTGAAGCTCCGGGAAGAAGTACGCGAGCGGCAGGCTGCCGTAGAAGCTGCAGGGGATGCACTCGATCTGCGGGCAGCCGCGCGGGCACTCGTTCATGCCGAACAGGCCGTCCTCCTCGCGCACCCAGTCCGGCAGCGGCGCCTGCTTCTGCGCCCAATACCCGTCCTCGGCGATCATGTAGAGCACGTTGATGAGCGAGTCGCGCAGCCACGGCGGAAGCGACTGCTCGGCGTAGACCACCTGCTGCCAGGCGATGACGCGGAGGAGGAGGCGCTGCCTGTCCCGCGCCAGCCGCTTCGCCGTCTCGCCCGCGTCGGGGTAGTGCCGAGCGTACATGTGGGTGAAGGTGTTGCCCGCCGGCGAGGCATTGAAGCCGCCGCCCTTCCATGTCGGCGCACACCACGACAGCACGAAGGGCACCACGCGGCTCTCGCCCGGCGCGAGCCGGAAGTCCACGGCTACCGTCGCACCGGCGTCGTCGTCGCGCGGCTCGGGCAACGTCTCACCGGCCGCCGACCATGCCGACCGGCGTGCTCCCAGGCCCCCGCCGATACGGACGTTCCCCTCGCCCGCGACGGTTAGTGCATACGAGGCGAGAGGACCGTGGACATGAACGCCTCGGCAAGCGCCGCTCACGGCGTCCCGCGTGAAGCTCGCCGCGCCCGCCTCGTCCGGCGTAGGACCGGGGAATGTGAGGAGGACCGTGCCTTGCTGGGGCTCTGGGCCCGGGTTGCGCCGGTGCGCCTCGAAGACAGCGCCGGGCATCATCGAGTCCACGACATCGCCGGGGAGGAACGGCGACCACGCACGCAGGCCCACCTGCACGGGCGCATCGGTCTCGAACTCGATGTCCGCGATGGGGTAGTGACCCCAATAGTGCACCTCGGTCGCCTGGCGGAGCGGACTGCCGGGCCCGAACAGCGCCGCCGGGGCCGCCGGGCGGCCGGTCGAGTCGTAGGTCCACGGCCCGTTCGGGTTCTGCTCGTCGCTCCAGTCCCGTGCCACATCCCATGTCTGGCCGCCGGCGCTCAGCGTCAGGTCGATGCCGACGTAGTCGCCGAACGTGCCGATCCGCGTCAGCACGAGTTCGAGCACATCGCCTTCCTCGACCCGCAGACTCAGGGCTTGCGCGCCGCCGCTCCCCGTCTCAAAGCCTTGCGGCTGCGCCGAGGTCGGGCCCCAGCGCAACTCGCCCTTGGTCAGCGTGAGGCCGTTCCTGCGTAGCTCCCAATTCTGCGGCCGGTCGAGGTCGCGGGTGAGCCACAAACCTCCGGAGATGGTCAGCGCTCCCGACACGGGGCTGGTCCACCGCAGCACACCCTCGCTGTGGCAGATCACGCGCCCCGCGGGCATGTCGAAGGGCGCCTCGCCCACGCTCCTGAACCACGCCGGGAGCTGCGTCGGCGAGGGCGCCCACAGGCGCTGATGCGCGCCGAGATCGGGCTGAAGCTGCCAGGAGGTCAGCGGCTGCAGGCCTGTCTCAACGGTGCCCGGTGCATGGCACAGCACCCACGTCGCGCCGCCGACACTCAGGCCCAGGAAGGGTAAGCCCAGCGGCCCGCGCCGGGGCACGTGGGAGTTGAACAGCGTGCAGTACCCGAGCAGCCCGCTCGTCTCCAGGTCCAGGCAGCCCGTGTCCACGCCGCCCACCGGCATCCCGTTCGTGGCAGGGCTCGCGGTCCGGTAGATGACGCCGCACACCCGCTCGCGATAGGCCGCCGCGCGGAACTGACACCACTCGCCGCCCGGGAGGTCGATCGGGAAGAGCCTCTGTGCATCTGCGTGGCTCATGGTCAGACACCCCAGCAGAAGCAGTGGCAACCGGCCGCCTCGCATGTCTCCGCTCCTACGCAGTCCCACACCACTGCGCAATGCCCAGCGCCAAGGCCTTCGCGCCGGTGAGAACCTCGTCGATTCCGATGCTCTCGCCCGCGGCGTGCGCCTGACGGATGTCGGAGGGGCCGAAGACGACGGTCGGCAGGTCGGCGAGGCACTTGTAGAGCCGCGCATCGCAGCTTACATTCCAGCCGAAGACCTCGCTCGGCAGACCCAGCTCCCGACACGCGCCGTGCAGCGTGACCGGCAGCGGATGGTCGGCGGGGATCTGGTAGGCGTCGTTGTGGAGCTTGGGGAACTCGAGCTTGAAGTGCTCCCTCAGCCACTCGTCATCAGTCTGCATGACCGCGTCCCAGAGGTCGCGCTTGATGTCGGCCATGCGCGTGTTGGGGAGGAAGCCGACCCCGCCTTGCAGTACGCACTCGCCGGCGACCATCGACGGCCAGCCGCCGGCCTGGATCGTGCCAAGGCAAAGCTGCACGGGGTTCGCATACTTCGCGAACATCGGTTGGCCCTGGCTCGCCGCGATCAGGCGCTCCTCGTATTGCAGCATCAGTCGGGTCGCTTCCATCATCTTCTCAATCGCGTTGACACCCTCGTGGCGGCGGCCCATGTGCAGGCTCTTCCCGTAGGTCGTCGCGCGGAACCAGATCGCGCCGCGGTTTGCGGGGTGAATCTGCAGGTCCGTGCCCTCGAGCACGATGACGCCGTCTGCCGCGCAGCCCTGGCGGATCAGCGCGAGCGCGCCGTTGCCGCCGACCTCCTCCTCGATGACCACCTGACACTCCACGTCGCCCGCGAGCTTCACGCCGAGGTCGTCGAGCGCCTTGAGCGCGCAGAGCATCGTGACGATCTGGCCCTTGCAGTCCGTCGCGCCGCGACCGATGATCCGGTTGCCCTCGATGACCGGCTCGAAGGCCTGCTCCCACTCGCCGGCGGGGATGACGTCCGCGTGGGTCTGCAGGATGGCGCTGCGCCCGCCGCCCGTTCCCTCGCGCGTGGCAACGAGGTTGCAGCGGCCCTCGTAGGGCTGCTCGAAGTCGCCGTGGGAGTACTCCTCGTCCTCGAAGATCGAGTCGGGGATCGCGCGGTACTCGCCCGGCCAGCCGGCCTGCTCGAAGAGGTCCTTCACGTGCGCCTGAACTTCGCGCTCCTGGCCCTGCGTGCTCTCGAAGCGGATCAGGGCGGGGAGGGTCTCAACGACGAAGCTCCGGTATGAGTCGATGGTTGCGGCAAGCTCGGACAACGCAATGTCGGCCAATGGGCACCTTCCCTTCAGGACAATGCGCGCGTGACGGATGCGCCCTTGAGGCAGACGTCGAGGGTCTTCGTCTCCGCCTTCACGCCGACGTTCGCCAGGGCTCGCACCATCGCCTCGGCGATGGCCTCTTCCCGCTCGTGGGCAAAGGCGATGATCGTGGGGCCGGAGCCGCTGAGGCACGCGCCGAGAGCGCCGGCTTCGAGCGCCGCGCGAATCGCCTCGTCCATGCCGGGCACGAGATGCGCGCGATACGGCTGATGCAGGCGGTCCTCCATCGCGGCCCGGAGAGCGTCGTACCGACCCGTGGCGAAGGCTGCCACCACGGCGCCAGCATGGCCCACGTTCAGGACCGCATCGAGGCGCGGCACCGAAGCCGGCAGGGCGCGGCGCGCTTGCTCGGTCTCGACCTCGTAGTCGGGGATCGCCACCACCGTGCGGGGCGGGTCCACGGGGTCGAGACGCAGGCAACCCGTGCCCTCGCCCGCCGCGTAACACACCGTGAGTCCACCCAGCAGCGCGGGCGCTACGTTGTCCGGGTGCCCCTCGATGGCGACGGCGACGGCGAGAAGATCATCCTGCGAGAGCGGCCTACCGAGTAGCTCATTCGCCGCGACACATCCGCCGACGATCGCCGCCGAACTGCTGCCGAGGCCTCGCGCAAGAGGAATCGCATTCACCTGGCGCACGTCGACCGGCGGCAGCCTCACCCCGGCGCGCTCCGCGACTGCCGCCATCGCGCGGCGCACGAGGTTCTGCTCATCGCGGGGGAGCACATCGGCGCTCTCCCCCTCAACCTCATGCCCCAGTTCCCCTCTCCCGGAGGGAGAGGGGCTAGGGGTGAGGCCAACCACCTCCACCGTGTTGAACAGCCCCAGCGCGAGGCCTAGGCTATCGAACCCCGGGCCGAGGTTCGCGGCGGTCGCGGGCACTCTCACACACACGCGGTCAAGCCGCCCCGGTTGGCCGTTCACGATTCACCGCCATGGTAGATTCTCGGCAGACGCGGGCCGAGGCGAGTGGGGATTTCGTGGGGGATCGTCCCCGCGCGTTGCGCGAGCTCCTCGACCGACACGCGCTCATCGCCCTGTCGGCCAATCAGCACGACCTCGTCGCCCGGTCGTACGCCCGGCAGACCGGTCACATCCACGGTGATCGAGTCCATGTTGACCGCGCCCACGACGCGCGCGCGCCGGCCCCCGATCAGCACGTCCCCCACGCCCGAGAGGGCCGGCGGGTAGCCGTCGCCATAGCCCACGGGCACCAGCGCAATCGTGCTGTCGCGCTCCACCCGATACCGACGGCCGTAGCCTACCGTGCACCCCGGCGGCAGCGTCTTCACCTCCGCGATTCGTGAGACGAGCCGCAGGGCGGGCTCGACGGCAGGCATCTCGGCCTCGGGCATGCCCGGGTTCACGCCGTAGAGGATGGCGCCCGGCCGCACGAGATCGAAGCGGGCCTCTGGCAGGCGAACCAGTCCCGCGCTGTTGGCGGTGTGGCGGACCAGTGCCTCGTGCGGCAGCGCCGCGAGAGCCCGGCGGAAGTTCGCAAGCTGCTCCCGGGCGAAGGGCAGGTCGGCGCTCTCCGCCGTGGCGAAGTGCGAGTAGACGCCTGTCAGGCGCACGGGGCCTCGGTGCATCTGTTCGGCAAGGCCGGCGACCTCGCCAACCTCCACCCCCATGCGGCACATGCCGGTGTTGATCTTCAGGTGCACGTCGATGGTGAGGTCGGAGTTCGCGAGCTGCGCAGCGACAGAGCGCAGGTCGCCCTCGCTGCCCAGGCCGACGGTGATCCCGTCGCGCGCAAGGGAGGCCGCCTCGGACGCAGGAGGTGGACCAAGGGTGAGGATCCGGCCGGCGATCCCCTCCGCCCTCAGTGCCAGAGCCTCCTCGCCGCGCGCGACGGCAAGACCCCAGACTCCCGGCTGCCCGTGGACAGCCCGGGCGACCTCCACCTGACCGTGGCCGTACGCGTTGGCTTTGACCACCGGCGCGATCTGGGTGACGGGGCCGCTGATCTCTCGCAAGGTCGCAAGGTTGCGTTGGATGGCCCCGAGATCGACCTCGACCCAGGCTTGGTGCATCATGGTTGGCGATGTGTCGAAGCTGGCGCTTCGACCTACGGCAGCGTTGTAGGACGGAGCGCCCGCTCCGTCACTCAGTTCGCGTTCGGCTCCAGAGAGACGCCGAAGGCCGCCAGGAAGGTCAGCCCCATCACGTACCGGCCCATCGGCGACATGTGGACACCGTCCTGCGTCAGGCGGGCCGGGTCTGCGGGGTCGGAGGCTTCCTGGACGAGACGGAACGTCTCGTGCATCGGGATCAGCAGGAGGTCGTGCTCCGTGGCCGCCTGCGCGACCCATGCCGCGTATTGTGCGATCAGAGCGTTCACCCTGTCAACCGGCGCGTCCGTGAACTGCGGCTCGAAGGGCGTCGGGGTACACAGCCCGACGCGCGCCCCTGCGCTCCGCGCTGCCCCGATCATGTCCTGCAGCGCGCGCTCGTACTCCGCGAGGGGAATCTGGCGGACGGCATCGTTCCCGCCGGCGCTGATCGTGACCCACGAGGGCCGGTGGGCCAGCACATCACTGTCGAAGCGTGCGGCCATGTTCGCCGCCGTTTCGCCCGGCACACCGGCGTTGATGACGGTGATCCCGGGTCGGCTCAGGCTCAGGACCTGCTGCGCCATCGCCACGTAGCCGTGCGGGTCGGCGGTGATGCTGTCCCCGAGGCACACGAGGCGGTCACCGGGCTTGAGTCTGGCGCACCTCACGTGCTCAGCCATCCGTGCCCCCGAAGGTCTCGAAGATGCGTCGGTAGATGCGCACGGCGGCTTCGAGCTGGCTGATCTCGACCCACTCGTTTGGGCTGTGCGCCTGGTCGATGCTGCCCGGGCCGATGGTGATGCACGGGATGCCCGCCTCGGCCAGCACGCTCGCGTGAGTCGTGTACGGCACGCCCTGCGGTTCGCCCGAGAGCCTCTCCTCCTCCAGCGCCCGCGCGGCGGTGAGCAGCAGCGGGTCGTCGAGCGAGCACTCCGGCGCGATCACGAAGCTGTACGGCTCAACCCGCTCGATCCGCGACTCCGGGTGGGCCGCCGCAACCTCGGCGAGCGTCGCGTCCAGCTCCGCGAGGACGGACTCCCGCGTCTCGCCGGGCAGCACGCGCCGGTCCAGGTCGATCTCGCACGCCTCCGGCACGATGTTCGCGCGCCGCCCGCCGTCGATCATCGCCACCGTCAGGCGCGGCGTGCCGAGCAGCGGATGCTCACGCGCGGCGAGGCGCGGTTTGAGACTGTCCTCGAGGGCGCAGATCACACGGGCCATCTGCACCACGGCATTCACGCCCAGCTCCGGCACCGAGGTGTGCACCGCTTTGCCGTGCGTCCGGACCTTGCAGCGCAACGCGCCCTTGGCGGCGGCGATGAGCGATAGCTCGCTCGCCTCCCCCACGATCGCGCCATCAGCACACCCGCCCTGCGCGACCCAATCGCGGATGCCCCGGAAACCGGCCTCCTCGTCCCCGCTCGCAAGCAGCTCAATAGTGGCAGGCGGAGTCACGCCGTCGTCCACGAGCGACGCGAGAGCCACCATCATCGCGGCCAGCGTGCCCTTGTCATCGCAGGCGCCCCGGCCGAAGACCTTGCCGTCGCGGATGTCACCCGAGAGCGGCTCGATCTCCATCGCCTCGACCGGCACCGTGTCCGTGTGCGCATCCATCAGCAGCCGCTTCGGCCCGGCGCCGGGTACGACCGCAATCACGCTGAACCGCCCCGGCAGGAACTCGCGCCGCTCGGCTTGCAGCCCGCGCTCCCGCAGCCAGTCCAGCACGAACCGGCTGATGTCGGCCTCGCGCGGCCCCGGCACCGCCTCGCCGGCCGGCCCGGGGTTGATGCTGTCGATGCGGACCATCTGCGAGGTCAACTCGGCAACTGCGGACAAGGGCACCCCCCCTCTCCGCGCGCGGCCGCTGCGCAGGGACCTTCACGTTCGGTGCGGGCGCGCAGCCGTCCTTCTTGCGCTGGAGTTGGCCGCCACGGAGGTGACGGCGGGCGACGCGGGGAAGTGAGGGGTCCGCCATTCCGCAGTCCAGACTGCGACCGGAGGGCCGTTCGGATGAAAGCCATCGAGGAGATGGACTTGCACGCGCTGCAGGAAGAGCAGCGCGCGCTGGTGGAGATGATCGAGCGCACGTCGCTGGGGATGACGCGCGGGGCGAACTGGCTGATCGGCGAGTTCGGGCCCGATGGGCCGATCATGCGCGAGCATGATGTCAGCTACTGCCACAAGGTGACGTGGGGGCTGTTCGCGGACGGGCGGTTGGAGGAGGCGTGGCGGATACTGGACTGGCTCGAGGCGAACGCGAAGCAGGGCGTGGCGCAGTACTACTTCCCGGAGGAGCCGCCCTTCAACCGCGAGATGCAGCGGGTGTATCGGTTCCTGACCTTCGCGAAGGTGGCCGAGGTCTTGCGCCACCCGGGAATCGCCAACGACGAGACCCGGGAGGAGGTCTACTCCTACCTGCACGAGACCGGCGGTTGCTTCGGGCACCCCGAAGACCCCGAGCTGCGCAAGTACCTCAACCCGCTGGTGACCTCGTTCTTCACGGAGTGGGCGCTGCCGGCGGGGCTGGGGGACGCGGCGAAGAAGAGCGGCGACTTCCTGGTGATGATGACCGAGCTGAACCGGGAGCACCTGCGGGACGAGCCGGGCCGGTTCTACTACCTGTACGACGTCGCG
>Ga0194125_10000452_pt1 | contig 68478 bp, 57 predicted proteins | sample TA2KigC250mmetaG_FD_148626 | JGI IMG/M metagenome (GOLD analysis project Ga0194125, IMG submission 148626) | Freshwater microbial communities from Lake Tanganyika, Tanzania - TA2015034 Kigoma Deep Cast 250m | ecosystem: Environmental > Aquatic > Freshwater > Lake | place: Tanzania: Lake...
GAACACAGAGAAGACGCAGAAGACGCAGAGATTACTGCGTTCCTCGCAACATTGACTTCGTCTTTTCTCTGCGCTCTCGGCGCCTCCTCTGCGACCTCTGCGGTTAGAAAAAGCGATGTAGGAAAAGTTTATAATGTTTTTTAGAAGTTACTTTTTATTTTTCATTTTAATTTCCGACACTTTCTTGCGTAACTATGAATTTGGTTTTATTCCTTTCTGAATAACCGCAGAGACGCGGCGAACGCACTGGCGCGCTGGAGCGTTGGGGAAAGGTAGAGAGGGAGCATTTGGGGGTTTTTTTCATCGAGGATGAAAAAAACCAGTCATTGGAGAGATGGCGCTCCAGTGCTCCAATGCCCCAGTGCTCCAACGCTCCAGTGCTCCATCTCCCAGTTGCGCCTTTGCGGTGGAAAGTTAAAGAATCAGTTTCATAATTACTTATAATGGAACTTTCCTTCCAATTATTTCTTTTGATCAAACTTTTCTTTCCCCCTTATTAAAGGGGGTTAGGTGGTTGTCTAAAAGAAAAGTTTGGAAGAAAAGTTTGGTTATCTTTGCTTTGAGAACTTCTGAATGATTATATTTTGCTTTACTATTTTTTCCGATATGGTAAGCTATTACTGCTAAAACAGAAACCTAGTTTTTAGGAAAAACTCGGTTTCTCATCCTTTAGAATTCTAATCATAGGAGAATTAATATGACGAAAAAATACCGTGCTGGAGTAATTGGCAGAACTGGCCGCGGTGGCTATGGACACGGACTTGATAGAGTCTATTTAGAGATGGACGAGGTTGAGATTGTCGCCGTCGCCGATGACAATCCAGAAGGCTTGAAGGAAGCAGGAAAACGTTTGGGTATTTCCAACTTATATACAGACTATAGGGAAATGCTCAAGAAAGAGAAGTTCGACATTGTAAGTGTCGCCCCGCGCTGGGTGGTGCCGCATCTTGATATGGTTCTTGCTGTAGCTAAAGTTGGTGCCTGTGTTTTCCTTGAGAAGCCGATGTCAGTAACATTGGCTGAAGCCGACGCCATGATTGAGGCATGCGATAAAGCTGGTGTGAAGATGGGTATTGCGCATCAGGGACGCATGCATGCCGCTGTACACTACGGCAAAAAACTTTTGGAGGAGGGCGCTATCGGCGCCATACTCAGCGCCCAGATGCGCGGCAAAGAGGATTCACGCGGTGGAGGAGAAGATCTAATGGTTCTGGGCACGCACATGTTCGACACACTCAGATTTATGTTAGACACTGACCCTGAGTGGGTATTCGCTCACGTTTCAATGGCAGATGGCAGACCAGTAACAAAAGCGGATGCGGTAAAGGGCCCAGAAGAGATGGGACCGATTACTGGCGACCATATACATGCTCTCTACGGTTTTAAAAATGGCGTGACAGCTACCTTCGAGTCGCGGCGAAACCAAAGCGATGCAGGAGGACGTTTCGGTCTGCAAATACTGGGTTCTAAAGGCATCATGTCCGTCTACAATGGTTCCCAGCAGATACGCATCTACGAAACTCCCTTCTGGCGTCCCGACTACGATGCGCCCGTGCGCGACGTTACCGCCGAAGCTATCGAAGCGCTCCCGCTAAATAAGAGGCCGACTATAGATTTGCAGATGGCAGCCAATGTAGCTATTGTCCGCGATATCTTAAAAGCTCGTGAGGAAGGGCGCGAACCCATCAACAGCGGACGCGATGGACGCTGGGCGCTGGAGATGATACATGGCGTTTATGCTTCTCATCTATCGGGCAAACGCGTCACCCTGCCTCTGACAAATAGGGAGCATCCGCTGGCTTAAAAAGAAGGTCATCTACTACCTCGACCATCGTTTCGCGCTTGCTTTTGGCGTAACAAAGGGCGATATTAAGACTCTTGCTGTGCTCGAAAGGATTGAGGCCATTCCCACGCCGAAAGTGATTGCCCAGATGCAGAAATGCCCTGAACTTCAAGTGCCGTATATGATTATGGAGCAATGTCCCGGCATTCGCCTCGACGCTCTGTGGGATAAAACGTCCCACACGCAACGGCTGAAAATCCTGGAAGCGCTCGGCACTGGTATGGGACGCTATCATACCGTAGGCAGGGCAGAAGTAACAAAGGTCGCGGATAAACTGTCTCTCAGCCATTGCGTGCTCGATTTGACTAATCAATCCTGGCAAGAACGGCCCTGGCAAGATACTGAACGTCGAGCGCGTACAGTAGCCGACCATCTGGGGCGATTGTCAGCTTGTCTGAATTTCTTCGGATTAGAAGTTTCGATAGTCATGAAGCAGTTAGAGGCGCATTATACCCGGCGTTTCTCACAACCCTGGCGGTCATTTATTGGCGTTGGATTGGTACACGGAGAACCTTGGGCTGAACACTTCATTATCGAGAAGAAGGAACGAGGTTATCATTTATCTGGATGCGTAGACTTCGAACAGGTGTTCATAGCGGATTCTCTTCATGAGATGGTCTTTTTATACGTCTCAATGCTTGGACTAAACTGCGAATACTATCAGGCATTCAAACGGGGATATGAGCGTTTTTTACCTTTCCCGAGGGCGCAGAAGAAGCGCTTCGATTGGCCGCCATTGACTTTGATGCCTGGAGCATTGTTGAACTGTCGAAGCGTATTGAGAGACCAGATGTACCCGGCTGGCTGGCAGGTTGGGTAAAGAAACACTTTTATCGTCTCCAGGGCTGGTTGGGGCTTTCAAAAAGGATTGCCCGGGCGATGTTTCGCCGGGAGATAGGACCATATTGATTAGGAGGTTTTGTCATATTTCTGCTTCTGAAGTTGACGATAATCTCTTAGATTTCTGAATTTATTTTGAATTGCCAGGGAAGTAGATGTCACTGTCCGCAATCTCCCGTCAGGACATTACCACTATGAGAGGTATCTCATTGACAAAGACCATAGTAACAGCTATGCAGTTAAGGGGAAGCTGCTGGACATCCTTACAGCAGTCAGGGTGCGGTGTCTACAGGAGACAAAGGAGCGTATGATGGAGCAGGGGTGTACTGAAGAGGATATGGAACTGTTCGAGGAGATAGCGGATGAGTTCTCAGACTCCCCAAAGAAAGCGAAAGAGAGGATAGATTCTCTATCTGAGACTGCCAGACAACAGGTACAAGAGATGATGGCGCTCTATGTTAGGCTCTACAACGATGCGGCTGTCGATAAGGCGGAGATAAACGAATGGCGAGAGGTGTCGCTTCAGAAGGTTGAGGAGAGGGATATTGAGCTCAAGGAATCAAGTGCTGAATATCGTTCTCAATTAGGTCTGAAGAGAGCGTTGCAAACAGGATCCAGTAGTGATGAGGGTTTGAGGCGATTTCTTGACCCCAAAATTGGCCCTTTTTAACCGCAGAGAACGCGGAGAAGACGCGGAGGACGCAAAGATAAATCCTGTCTCTGCGCTCGTTGCGCCTCCTCTGCGACCGCTGCGGTTAAAACCAGAGAGTTAATTGGGGCAAAGGTCGAACAACGGTCACTTTTAAGTGTCAAGTGCCATGCGGGATGCAGCGATGGGTCAAGATGGGCGCCAACCCACTATTTAACTGGCTCCTGATTTTGAACCCTTATAAATACTGGCTTCATTTTATGCAACGGTCTCGTCTGAAACCGTATTCGGTTTGCCTAATCACCTTGACAGAACACAGGAGCGAGACAGAGTAGGCGCTTAAATGAGTTTGGAGAAAAAGAAACTGTTGTGGACAACTTTCAATATCCTTTTAATTTGAGGATTACGATAATCCGAATAATTTCTCCAGTCTCAGTGAATCGCTGGAGCGGTTGCAGAAACGGTTGGAGGATATTCAAAGTGGAGGGCAGCCGATGAAAGAAAATGGGGGGAATTTACTAAAGGTTGATACGGAATGATTGTAGTTACAATGGTAGTAGAGGATGAGACAATAGGGAAAATAGTATTAGGCTGAAACTGGGCAGAACTAGCCCTTGTCGCTTTTGTTCTCTAATACCCGTAAAGTCATTCAGCCGCCTTTTTATGATGTTCCCTCTACCATTCCTTGATAGGTTGGCACATGGAAGTAAACCTTACCCTCAAGAACCCCAATTTTCTGCCACTCGTTTGTGTGGCACGCCCAGAAAAGTCAGCCGGTTTTCGGTTGTTGCGTCTCTCAGAAGCACCTTTTCCTGTATATAGTGTGTGCCGCAGCTGTGAGTTTCTTACCACGGGCGTCTGGCTTCTAATGTCCCAGTGCGGTCTCGTAACTACCACTGGTCCGTAAGAAGACGCGGTACAAGAAGCAACCACAGGGCAGTTAAAGCTATGATAAGGTTTAGACGCAGAAACAGGACATCGCCATTTTATTCTACACCTCTCTCGACAACAGCCCCAAGTCAGCATTTTCAATCCGGCGTGACATAGAGGAGCGCCATTTGCCGTTATGGTAATTGGAAAAATATGAGAGAAAATACTGACGTAGCCTATATCGCTGAAAAGGCACGGTTAGCCATCGTGAAGTTTTTAGCAATTGCCTGTATTTCTGGGCTTTTCGATACCTGGCACTGATTGATAAACCCGAACTTCATTTGCCCTGGTGAGTGATATACTTGTCCTTGTTGGGGCTTTTCCATGCCCCTTAGGAAAAGAAAAGAAAAATTCCTTTTATTTCTTTTGGTCAACTTCTTCTTTCTAAAAGAAAAAGTGGCATCAAAAGAAACACTAAGGAATTTCGCATTCCCAATTCCGTCGCGGGAGCTTTCTTGCCTGTTTTCTGTGACGGAGTGAGCGACAAGGTCAGTAACCAAACTTTTCTTTAAGAAAGAAAAGTTTGATCAAAAGAAATAAGAGGAAAAAAGTAAATCAGCGACTATTCTTTTGTACGGCAATATGTCCCAGTCCAAAGGCGGTGCCTTTGCCGATGTGGACATATTCTCCCAGCAAAATGTATGGTAAAAATTCATTCAACTGTCCAACAAAATCCAACCCGCCGATAACTCCGTCCCATTTCATGTAACGTTTCTGCCTGCTGGAATATCGAGTCCATGAATTCCAGCTTAATTGGTCGTTCTCTACTTTTATTGTTTGAGCGCGTTCCAGCATTCCCTTGAAGTCAAGTTCCAATTTGGCACCGCAATGAAAATAAGATAACATCGAAATGCGCCCCAATAGATTCTGGATAAACGAATGGAAATCTATCTTTCGCAGGATAATTTTTTTCTTTTGGATGCGCGTCGGGGTTAAAAAGTCTATATGGATTCGCTGAACAGTTTCTTCCTGTTTCGTTAGGTCATGGAAACGGACAATAAGAGCATCATCATTAAGAGTTTTTGAATCGCCGAAATACACCTGTTTTCTCTCTTCACCGCGAAGACTATAAATTGCCAGAAGATTTAATCTTCCTCGTTCTTTTCCCAGTCCTCGCGTTCCCAATTCTTCGAAGGCGAAGACAAAATACGGCAGAAATTCTATTGCTTTTCCTATTAGAACAAGCCCGAAACGCAACTCATCTAAAGGTCGATAATGCGTCTTACCTCCCAAAGGCGGCTCTAACACGAACGGGCGCGGAATATTGGGAATTTTTGAAAGTACCTCTGTGTCTTTTGGCAAAGGCGTTTCAAAAATATACGAATAGGCGCATTTGTATTTAAGAATACAGTCACTGCAATCCTTCTGGAAATCAAGACACACAACTCTTTTAAAAACATGCCCAAATCCCCCACGCAATGTGCTGCCCATGTAGCGCGGCACGAACAATTCGTCTTTAGCTTGCGTGACAAATTCATATTTTGCTAATTGAAAATTATCCATCAGTTCCACCTTAATATTTTACCCTCTTGCCTCCTTGCCTTCTTGCCATTTTGCCCTCTTGCCTCCTCACCCAAATTTCTTAAACAATGCCAGCACTCCATCTGTCGTGTTCTGATTGAATATACATCTCGCATAAGGTTCATAAGGTCGGTACTGTGCTTTAAAGTATTCTATCAGCGCATCACGCTTGGGATGTACTTTGCCTGATAAAATGGCGTCTCGTGTGAACCGATACGGCGGCCATTTTTGCAACTGCCCGAAGAATATTTCATCAGCGGATTTTGAGCCGACGACAACATACGTGTAACCGAGTGGAGTTAAGGAGTATTTCACTTTAATCCCCTCTGACCGCTTGGAGACAAATCCGAGAATGATTAAATCGTCAAGAGCTTTTCGAACGCCCTTCTCGCCTGTATTCCATCCCAATCGTCGAAGATAGTTTTGACTGACCGTGATATCTGAATCGTTACATTCGTATACAGCTTGCGCGGTAGCTTTCATGGCATTGTAAGTTCTCGCCGAATATCCTATGAACGTATCCTCAATTTGCCAGGTATCAAATAAACTTAAATCCGATTCTCTATCGGCGACGAATTGTATATTTGCCTCCTCTGTGAGATAACAAAAATACCCCGATGCCAATTGTTGCTGATAGTGCGCTAATTTAGGCAAACGTCTGAGCCATATCTCCAAGCTATCAGGAAAGCAGACAAATTCTGGAAAATTATCTAATGGTTTACATGGCGGCGTTTCTGTGAAATGTAACTTGCTGCCCGAAGCGCTGATAGCCAATCGGTCAAAAATTGAAATGTTATCTAACAACACTGTTGAAAATTCTGAAATCCTCGACAAAATGTGTATGCGTAAATCTTCCCATCCCAACAAAATTATCTCCAACGAGCTTTGGCGTTGCCACTCCCGAACACTATCATCAAAGCCATTCAATGAAATGCACAAGATGCCATCGCAGTCAAGGTCGGTCGCCGCCGCCTCTCTTCTTTCTGGATGCATGTCGCGGATAGATGCTGCCCTGTCCTGGAAAAATTTCGCCTCGAATAAGTAACGTTTGCTCCCATCGTGTAAAATTCCATCGCATTGATATAACTTACCTGATTTGCCGTAAACGCAGCTTGACCACTCTTCAACTTTCACTGCGCTGAACAAATTGTAATAGCTCAAAATCAAATATTCAAACGCCGAACCGCGTCGATATGCAGATATTGGGAAGGCAATTCTCCCAGCTTCGCTGTGGGCTTCCTTGTGGGCACTTTTAGTGTAATCAGTACGCATCGCTGCTTCATCCTATCTCAAAGCTAACCAGACTTCCGAAATCTTCGAGATTTCGGAAGTCTGGTGCTGATTCATCCTTTAGCTCAGAGATAGCCTCTGAGTTTATAAGTTATAATGCCAACATACTCATGAATAGCTGCGGTCGATTTATCCAAATTTCCCACCTGCGGGATAAATGAAAATATATCATACTTCCCCCAATGGTTTCTGAAATCTACGGCATAAGGAATTGGATTCAATTCAATTTTTCGAAAGCAACTTAGAGCGCGTTTCATGTGGGAAGCTGAGGTAATCAGAATGAAGGGAGAGACATTCTCTTTGTCCAGAATTTTCTTGCTCTCCACAGCATTTTCATGGGTGTTTCGGGACCGAATATCCACGCGTATCCTTTCCTGAGAAATTCCAAACCGAAGCGCCAGAATTTCCAACAGTTTTGCCTCGCTTTTGGACTGGTCGAACAAATCTCCGCTTCCTCCGCTGAGAATCAAAAGAGAATCAGGGCAATCCCTGGCAAGAAGCATTCCTTCAATGATTCTATCACTGGCATCTCCCAGTTCTATTTGCTCCGCGTTAGAACGCTGCAAGTCTACCATACCAGAAAGAACAACGATGGCTTCTACTTTCTCAGGTATAGGTTGTTTTTCGAAAGGAAACTCAAGAGGAAGCAGAAGTAGGTCGGCTATGGGTTCAGTGGAGAAAACATATAATTCCATAAGAGCTGTGTAGAAAAGAATCTTAGCAATTTTCGGATAATGCTTCCTGAAGAAGATAAAAAGAAGAAAAAGAAGAACCACCAGAAACAGAGGATAAATTAGAAAAGAAAGAATCTTGGATAATAAAAAAAACATAATTCCTCATTAACCTCTCGTAAGTTTTGAAAAATAAAGTTGCGTTTTTCGAGCTGTCCCCCTTACCAAAGGGGGTAGGGGGTTGTTCTTTAACCGCAGAGTTCGCGGCGACGACGGCGGTTTGCGAAGCAAACTGCTGAGCGAAGCGAACAGAGAACGGAGAGAAACAGGAATGTCTCCGTGTTCTCTGCGGTTAGAACGGAATAAGTTTAATAATCAAAATTACCTAAAATACTATACCATAAAAATCGTTCTGTGCCAAGTGAAAAATCCGTCCATTTCATTCGGCTTTGCTCAGGACAGGCTTCTACGATTTTTCGCGAGTATAGCCGCTGATTTCCAGACTACGCTGATAATTAACGTCGAATCAGCGTTGTCTGATAATCAGTGGCTATAATAATTGATTTTATTGACGTGATATTGAAAATGTGATAAACTTGAAGTTAGAGGACAATCTAATGAAGGAAAATAATCGAAAATTTTCAGACATCAATCCTGATAACATAGAGAAAAAGGAGTTTAGACAATGCGTATTGGTTTTATGATGGGTTATGACAAAGAACGAATGGAATTTGCCAAAAAAGTCGGTTTTGGCAGCGCTGAATTGCAAGCGGGTGCTGGTTCACCCTTCTTTCCTGGTAATCCTGACTGGGAAGCAAAAGCGGATGAAGTGAAAGCCGCCTTTGCAGAAATGGATATTCGCATCTCCTGTATTGCCGCCTTCTACATGAACCACATGGACCCTCAACAGGAAGAAAATGGCAAAAGGACGGTTCATGGGGCTATTCAACTGGCAGAACGAATGGATGTTCCCATAGTTGCCGGCTTTGCTGGACGAATACCGAACACGCCTTTGGAGCAGAGCCTGCCAAAGTTCAAAGAAATTTGGGGCGAACACGCCAAATTCGCAGAAGCGCATGGGGTCAAAATTGCCTTCGAGAATTGCCCGATGGGGCCATATCATCTTCCGGCGAGCGGCATTAATGTAATGTGTACTCCCGCTATGTGGGAATTTTGTTTCAACGAAGTGCCATCCTCATCTCTTGGACTCGAATGGGACCCAAGCCATCTCATCTGTATGTTTATCGACCCAATTGTATCTCTGCGTAAATTCGGTGATAAAGTCCACCACGTACATGCCAAAGATGCTCACGTCAACCATGACTTATTAGCGCAGTATGGCATCTGGTATCCAGGGGTCATTGAACATTGTCACATTGGACTCGGCGACACCGACTGGCGTTTAGCGGTCAAGGAACTACGCCGACATGGCTATAAAGGTGACTTAAATATTGAAGGCTGGCATGACTCGGTCTACCGAAATCAACAAGGCACACCAAAAGGCGAAGATGAAGGCTTGATTATCAGTTACCGTTACCTTTCTATGTGTGTCGCTCAAGATGGAATTGATGTGTGATATCGGCAAGAGTGAAATTTTCCTTGACAAAGCTCGAATATCAATGTATAATATCATGATATAATATTACTACATATTATAACACTGATGGCTTAGGAGGAAATACAATGTTATTGGATGATGGTTATGATGCCAACACATTCTTTAGCGCGCGACATGCGTACACTTATGACGATTTCATCCTTCTACCTGGGCACATTGATTTTGGAGTAGATGAAGTCAATTTACAGACGCGCTTGACGCGCAATATTCGGCTCAAAACGCCTATCGTAAGTTCGCCGATGGATACTGTGACCGAATCTCAAATGGCAATCTATCTCGCTTTATTAGGCGGAATGGGTTTCATCCACTTCAACTGTTCCATCGACGAGCAGGCAGCTATGGCGCGTAAGGTGAAGCGGTTCGAGAATGGCTTTATCACCGACCCGACTGTACTGAGCCCACAGCATACTATTGCAGATATTGACCAAATCAAGGTGACTCATGGTTATTCAGGCATCCCAATTACAGAAGATGGCACACTCAAATCCAGGCTTGTGGGAATTGTAACAACACGGGACATAGACTTTGAGAAGGATAGGTCACGCCCATTATCAGAGGTGATGACTACAGAATTAACGGTAGCAGAAGATGGTGTTTCACTCAGTGAAGCAAACAGCCTCTTGAAAGCAAGCAAAAAAGGCAAATTGCCCATAGTGGATCGAAATTTTCGCCTTGTTGCTCTCATCTCGCGTAATGACCTGCGGACTAATCGTGAGTTCCCCTTCGCTTCAAAAGATGCAAATAAGCAACTCCTGGTTGGCGCGGCAATTTCGACGCATGAAGAGGATAAGGAACGATTGGCAGCGCTCAACGAGTCCGGGGTAGATATCATTGTCATCGATGCCGCGCAGGGCGATTCGATTTATCAAGTAAAGATGATTGAGTATGTAAAAACACAATATCCGCGCTTAAATGTTATTGCGGGCAATGTAGTAACGGTAAGGCAAGCGCAGCATTTAGTCGAGGCTGGCGCAGACGCTTTGCGCATAGGTATGGGGGTTGGCAGCATCTGTACGACGCAAGAAGTAATGGCGGTTGGTCGCCCACAGGCAACAGCGGTTTATCATACTGCTAAGTATGCCGAAGAGGTGGGTGTGCCGGTTATCGCTGATGGCGGAATTTCATCTATCGGACATATCGTGAAAGCGTTGGCGCTTGGCGCACATACGGTCATGTTGGGCGGTCTGTTAGCTGGAACTTCCGAATCTCCGGGGGAATATTTCTACAAAGATGGGATACGATTGAAGAAACATCGGGGAATGGCTTCAAAGGAGGCAATGGCGGAGGGAGGAGCGAAGCGTTACCTCAACCAGGCCAGGGAGATAACTGGTCATACAGGAATTGAGTCGCTGAACTCGAATGGGATTAAAGTCGTACAAGGCGTTAGCGGGACTGTAGTAGACCGTGGGTCACTGCTTGATTTCATCCCCTATGTGGCACAGGGACTCCGACAGGCTTTTCAGGACCTCGGCGTGCGAGATGTGCCTTCGTTACATCGAGCATTGCGCAACGGCGATTTGCGATTTGAATTGCGAACCTATGCCGGCATCTCAGAAGCTGGTGTCCATAGCCTTTATGAATATCAGCAGGATGTGATTTGATTTCTCGTATTGCGTGTTGCGTGTTGCGTGATGTATGAAATGGAGGGACAATAATGAATGAACAAAATAATGAACGAGATGCGCTAACGGGATTTCTAACCCACACAGCATTTGAAAAATTATTTGCCCAATATCTTCAAGCAGCTATTGAAAAGGGGGAAGCGCTGTCCATTGCCGTCGCTGACCTTGATTCCTTCCGCCGGTTTAATAATACTTATGGTCAAAGCTTTGGCAATGATGCGCTCCGAAAGATGGCTGAGTGCTTTCGACAGCATATTCCGGAAAATGCCGTCACCGGGCGGTTTGGCGGGGAGGAGTTCATTGTGTTGTTCCTCAAGACGGAACGTGAAGAAGCTTTCTTAGCAGTAGAACGGGTTCGTATGGATTGGGATATAGAAAGGGAATTTTCCGACGGGCAAAATATCATCAGCGCGAAACTCACGTTAAGCGGAGGCGTCGCAGCCTATCCCGCCGATGGCACTACGGTTGCGGAAATTCTTCGCAAAGCAGAGCAGGCTCTCTACCGTGCAAAGGTAAGCGGGCGTAATCGCATCTGCATCGCCCAAGAGGAACGCATGATACCCAAAACGGCGCACTATACCGCAACTCAACTCGAACGATTGGCACAGTTAGCGAAAGAACAGGAAGTACCCGAAGCATTACTGTTGCGCGAAGCGCTCGACTGTTTGCTAAGGAAGTACACGGTTTCAGAGAAGCTTTCATAAAATGGAAAGGAAGAAATGGAAGCTCAAGAGAAAAAAGAGGGCACCTTTCTCTTTCTTTCTTTCCCCCTATTAAGTACCGTTCAAAAGTTTTAGTCTGGTTATAGGAAGTAAAACATGAAGAGACCACGAAAGACGCGAAAGGGCGCGAAAAACGCGAAAGATGATTGGATTCTTTTTTCGCGATTTTCCCGTTCTTTCGTGTTTTTCGCGGTCAACTTTCACGTTTCACGCATCACGTTTCACGTTGCAGATAATTAACCAAGCGGATGGTATCTTAATTGCTTTCCATAACCAGAATCCAATCGGAGAAGATTGGCGGTTTCGGCAACTGCCATTTTCCTTCCTCGTCAGGGATAACCTTTCCTAAGTCTACCTCGTTGCCGTTTTTAGGGTCAACATAGAAAGCTCGATACGATACGTTCTTCTCAATTTCCTTCACAAAAGCTAGCGCTGAGTGAGTTGGGAGAAAGAAAAATCGCACTGCCCGGGGGATACCCGCCGCGTAAGCTAAACTATAATTCTCTGGTGTTGCGTGCGGTTCAGCCCATTCTGGATGTTGTTCAAACTCCCACCAGCGGTATCGCTCCAGTATTCTCTTGCCAATCCCTAATTGAGCAGAACCGGCAAGTTTGTATGCTTCATCCCAGGGAGTATCTCCCCACGACATGCCGTGTGGAGAAGCACCAAACGGTTTCTCCTGCGTATTCACTTGCCAGATACCGTTGGCCCCGTAAGTATGACCCGCCGCGCCGCTCAACACACACGCCCAAAAGGCGAAGCGCTGAATGTTCTGCCAGCTTTGACCGAGGATTCCCTCGTAGCAAACCTCGCCATTGATTACCGGCATTTTAGGAGTTCCGGCAACCGAATCGAGGACTCGGCGTACGGTATTCGGCATGCTATCTCGCCCGCCATGTCCTGTTTGCAGCATATCAAAATCTATCAACGCTGGGTCATCCACCATATTTCTCGCACAATCGCTGGGATGAAGCGTAATCGGATGATGATAGGGGTCAATAGAACGTAGATATCGCGTTACTTCCGTCCAATCCGCTCGGGCTTTTGCAATAGCCGCTTGGCGTTTAGTTTGACTACTGTGGGCCTCTGAAAGATAGTAAAGCATAGTCGCCTCGCCCGCCATACACCAGACCACAGGAAAAGCGCCATAGCGAGCTAACAAGTAGCGCCAGTGCTTCTTCATCGCCTCAACGCCAGCAAAGTCAATGAAATAGCCCCAACATCCTACAATACAAGGGACCAGCCCTGATTGAACTAACCAATTAATCCGCAGGTCAGCCATGTCAAAATAGTTAGGGTTAATGCGACTGTAGTCTTCTTTCCATGGATATCCTGCCTCGTTGGCGCCGCGTGGGTCGAAAGCCGGCATGTCTGGATATAACCCGGCGACAATCTGAATCACCGTGAATCCCTTGCTGACTCGGTCAGCAGTCAGCAATTGAAAATCCCCAGGCCACCGTAGCCGTTTACAAAGCCCCATCCACCATGTATCGCCCAACCAGAAAAAGGGTGTGCCATCGAGATGTTCAAAATAGCGGCGGTTTTCACTTATACGGAGATGGCCGTGCTTCAACAACGGATTGTCACTTTCGTAAGGCGTCACCTCCAGAACCCCCTCTTGACCATGGAGAGAGGAATTTCTCGCATCTGAACATGAGGTACGATAGCGGTATACTCCAACCTTCTCAGGAGCATAGCGTACTCGCCAGACGTTTCCGCCAGCCCAGAAAGTAGGGACAATCTTCTCTTCACCTTCAGAATCGGTGATAACAATATTTAATTCCACATCGTTGAATGGGTTTTTATAAATCTTATGTGAACTATAAGACCATTCTGTCATACAGTTCTGGATTGCATACATCATCTCAATCTCCTCCTGTAAATTAAGGTATTTAAGAAGCGTTTCATTTTTTCTTGCCAAGCGCAATGTTATGTGGTAAAATAAAATGTCAGAACATATTTGAATTCTAACTAACTCTAGGACTCCGTAATGCAAAGATACGATATTACCTCCAAAGTTCTATTCAGAGATTATGCAAAAGATTTTGTCCGCTTGACAATCAAAGAACGAGATTTTGAAATCATAGAAACAATCCCTACAGAACTTCCAACTGTTCAGATGCGAATGACAGATGCGCCCGTGAGGGTAAGAATCGGCGAAGAAGAGGTAATTGTACATACGGAATTCCAAACAGAAACAAGCCAGGTCCCAATGGAATTACGTCTTTCAGAATACATTGGGCGTCTTATTCGCGAACATCAGATTCCGGTATATGTTACCGTTATCTATCTCGGAGAATCAGCAGGTATAAATGACCCAGGCGGTTATCAATACGCCTTCGATAACATCTTTTCATATTCTTTGCGGTACCAGGTTATCAGATTTCCAGAAATAAACGGACAAGAAATTTTAGACCAAAAGGGACCTATTGGACTTCTTCCGTTTTCGGCACTTATGAAAAGGCCAGAAGGAGTAACAAAAGAGGAATGGTTAAAACGGTGTACACAAACAGTTTTGGCCGTTGAAATGGAACAAGAAAAGAAGAAAGAATATGTTGGTAGTTTCTTTGTCCTCAGCAGTCTAATTCATGACACTAACCTTATCATATCTCTGTTAAAGGAGGTGGGAACAATGATTGACCTTGAGGATTTCCCACTTATTAAAGAATTCACTAAGAAAGCACGCGCAGAGGGACGCGCAGAAGGACGCGCAGATGACCTCGCGAAAATCGTAGAAATACGATTTGGCCAGACGGGATTGCAAAAATTGAAAGAGCGCCTTCGCGCAATTCGAGACGAACAAAAATTATCTGCTTTGATAGAATCTGCTCTCACTACTTCTTCATTAGATGCATTCCAAAAGTCCCTTGCAGAAATTTGATTACTTATTTCTCAAATTTTCTAACAACACATTGGCGAGTTTGCGAGCAAAGGCATCGTCGTTAATGTGGTTATCCATTTCTATCAAAGTGACATTTTCGCTCAAGTTTGCCTTCAGATTTTCGATAAAAGCCGCGTCCGCTTCGGCATCGTAAAATGGCTGACCTTCTTTGTCTATTGCAGAAACTCCTTGCTTGGGAAGCAGGACAGTAGTTGGCCCCTTTGCGTTGTTCAACTTCTCCGCCATGATACGTCCTAATTGCGCATTTTCTTCTTTCGTGGTGCGCATGAGGGTCACGGTTGGGTTATGCTGGTAAAATTTGCGGCTTTTGAATTGGTCAGGGACGGTTTCGGGCGGCCCGAAGTTGACCATATCCAGAGCGCCAGGCGCGATGACCTGTGGAATACCCATCTCGCCAGCCGCCTTGAGCCGATTCGGCCCCGCGCTTAAAACACCGCCTACCAGTTCATCAGCCAACTCAGTTGTTGTGACGTCCAGCACTCCGATGATAAACCCGCCGCGAACTAAATCTTCCATTGCGCGCCCACCTGTACCAGTCGCATGAAATACCAGCGCTTCATAGCCTGCCGCTTCGAGAATTGCCCGTGCTGCGGTCACGCATGGGGTTGTGACGCCAAACATGGTGACGCCAATTAGAGGCTTGTCCTCGCCCGCTGGCGCTTCTGTTTTAATCATCCCGACAATAGCGCCTGCGGCATTTGATAAAATCTGGCGAGATAAACTGTTGATGCCAGCTATATCTACCACAGAATACATCATAGTAATGTCTTTGGTATCTACGTAAGGACGTGTATCGCCCGAAGCTATTGTCGATACCATCACTTTGGGAACTCCAACCGGCAGCGCTCTCATAGCTGATGTGCCTATAGTCGTCCCCGCAGAACCACCGAGCGAAATGATGCCGTGAATCTTCCCCTCTTCGTAGAGTCGTTTGGCAACTACCGCTACGCCTTTCGCCATTGCTGCTACGTTTCTGCCCCGGTCAGCCACTCTAATCAAGTCTTCCAAATCAGCGCCACCGGCTTTCGCAACTTCACTGGCAGGCACATCCGGCTCGAAAACGGGTTTCCCCAAAACGCCCGCGTTTATCACTAAAGTCGATAAACCACCGCGTTCAATTTGATTTTTTAAAAATTGAAATTCTGTTCCTTTGGTGTCAAGTGTTCCGACAATACCTACAGTTTTGGACATTTTTCATATCTCCTTTCGTAAGAAACCCGTTTTCTTGGAGAAAACGGGTTTCTGGCGGATCTTCCATTTACTCACCTTCCGTCGCAAGGACGATTTGATTCGCCTCAATATTCTCTTTTCTTTGCACTAATCCGCTGGGCCATTGGATTTCTATGAGGTCTACTTTCTCCGCGCCACCTATTCCAAAATGAATACTGAAATCATGGGTAGACGCATAGCCTCCGCTTGTCTGGACATCTTCGAACTGTGATAAACCACGAAGCTTCGCTTCTTTGGTAATCTCTGCGGCAACTACTTTTATTTTGGCGCCTATTCCAGGTCTATTGCTTTTTACTCCAACAGTCTTGATTTTAATCCAATTTTTTCTGTTTCCTCCCTCGTTGCGTAAAAGTTCGACCTTTCCATTCCAATTCGTAACTAAAATATCAATATCTCCATCATTATCATAATCTCCGAGAGCGACAGCGCGACTTACTTTGTTGTTTTCTAAGCCTTTAAACGCCGACGATGTTACATCCTCAAATGTGCCATCGCCGCGGTTTCTTAACAATAGATTCGGTTGCTCGTAGGTAGTTGTATTATCGAATTGGGCTATGTTATCCTGGATATGTCCATTGGCGACAAATATATCCTTGTATCCATCATTATCGTAGTCAAAAAACACGATGCCCCAGGTAAGATAACGGTATGTAACTTCTCCTATGCCTGAAGTATAAGATACATCTGTATAAAGTCCATATCCATCGTTGTGATATAACCGACACGGTTCGTTCTGGAAATTGCCCACGATAAAATCCAGCAAGCCATCATTATCATAATCGCCGGCGTCTGCGCCCATTCCTGCTTCTGCCTCTCCATTTTCGCCATAGCCGACGCCTGCCAACAATCCTATTTCTTCGAAGGTTCCGTCGCCATTATTTTGAAAGAGGTAATTTGCATCCATATCATTTGCAATATACAAATCCTGGTCGCCGTCGTTATCGTAATCGCCAGCGACAACTCCCAGACCGCGATTTGGAGGGGCTGTCCAAATCCCAGCTTTTTCTGATACATCAGTAAACGTCCCATCGCCATTATTCCGATAAAGCACATCGCGGGTGCCGGGATATATTTTCGGGTTGCAGTATACCCTGAGTTCTTTGGCGTAGCAAGCTCTATCAGTTTCTACCGTCCAGTCAACATAATTTGCCACATATAAGTCTATATCGCCATCGTTATCATAGTCTGTCCAGGCGCATCCGGTGCTCAAGAGAGGGCTTCCGACATTTGCGAATGCTGTAACATCTGTAAATGTCCCGTCGCCATTGTTCCGATAAAGCACATTCGGGCCGAAATTAGTTACATACAAATCCAAATCGCCATCGTTATCGTAATCGCCAGCAGAACAACCCACACCGTAACCGGTGTCTCCAACTCCCGCCAATTCTGTAACATCCGCAAATGTACCATCGCCGTTATTATGATAAAGAACATTCGTTGGTTTGACTTTGGGTTTGGGCTCTATCAAATGCGCGCCATTGACAAGATAGATATCCAGCCAGCCATCATTATCATAATCGAAGAATGCTGCGCCGCCGCCGAGAATCTCAAGGACAAACCGCTTGCCGCTGTTTCCGTCTGTATGTACAAAATTGATGCCTGACGATTCTGCGACATCGATGAATGTGACATTAGATTTCTCAGAACCTCCAAATGCCGCAGATGAAATGAGAAAGCATATCACTAAGAGGTAGAAATGAATATAGTATTCCTTATAACTTCTCATAATTTACCTGAAACGCGATGCGTGAAACGTGATACGTGATGCGTGATGAGTGATACGTGAATATTGGAGGTTTCTTCACTCTTCACGTTTCACTCTTCACGTTTCATGATGTAAAAATATCTGCCACTGGACAGGTGAAACCCGGAATAATATCTTCTCCAGAAAGCATATCATCTATGCCTAAAACTTCGACTTTGGAATTGAGACGATAAACGATTACTGTTTGCGTTTCAGGGCGTACCACCCAAATCAATGGAACACCGGCGCTTTGATATTCCTGCACCTTTGTTTGAATTTCATTTTCTGAATCATTCGGAGAAACCACATCCACCGCTAAATCAGGTGGGAAGGGAATATACTTTTGGGGGACCTTTGTGATACGTGTTTTTCTCACAAACGAAACATCTATTCCGCGGACGGTATCTTTTTCTTGTTCTCCCGTTGCGTGTTTGATAACAAAACCTGTTCACTTCGTTCAGCAGTTTACTTCGTAAACTGCTTTCGGCGGCGAAGACCTTTCCCAAATCATGATTTTTCACATAAATCAACAGGCGCGCTGAGATTTCGGCTGCGATAGCTCCATGTTCTCCACCTGTTGGCGACATTTGTACAATTTTCCCTGTACTATCACTAAACCCGTGAGAAGCCGCATCAGATAGGAATCAACCTCCGTCTCCATTAAATCAGTCTAACCTCCGATAGGAGGTTGATACCATGCGAAAACGAAAGACCAATCGAACGTGGCGAGAAATTGTCCGTCGTCGCCAGGATAAAAAAGCAGCAGAACGAAGCAAACACCACTCCCGCCGAAGGGATAGGCGCCGACAGGCATTTGCAACCATGAAATGGCGACTCCGCGTCGTCCGGGATTACCGTGCCCGACGCGTCACTTGCCCCGAATATATCGCTGCTAAACAGACTGCATTAAGATTCGGGGTCAGCGTGACTTAGGTCAGACGATGGGAGAAGAACTATCGAGGCCATGGCAAAAGGGGATGACTCGACAACGTCAGCGCCAAAGGCGGTCGCAAGCCGAAGATCGCGTTTGAGATTGTTTCGTTTGTGGTCTTGCTGCGGACACTTTGTGGCTGGGGCGCGATACGAATCGCTGCCGAACTTGTGAATAAGGGAATTGCCCAGATTTCTCATACTACGGTTCATCGACTGTTCAGAAAGTACCGTCTGCCAACGCGGACTTATCACCCCAGAGGGAAGTCCAACGGCATCCACTATCGCCGGTATCGAAAACGTGCACCGAATCTGTTGTGGCATGTGGATTTGGCAGGCCCGTTTCAGCTTATCGACCAGCCGGTGTATGTCCTTGTGGTCGTTGACGATTACTCGCGGTTCTCGCTGACCATCGAGGTCATTGAAGCAAGAGAAACCCAAGTGGTGACCACGATTTGGGAACGACTCGTTGCACAATACGGCACCCCCAAGGAGATTCTCACCGATAACGGGACCACCTTTGCCTCGGTATGGACGACGGAGAGACATCAGTTCGAGGAGTTCTGTGCTTCTCACGATGTCATCCACACTTTAGCCGCTCCTTACTACCCAGAATCGAAGGGGAAAGTGGAGGCGCTGATAAAGACCATCAAACGGGAATGCCTGAACCATCTAGATTGCTCTACCATAAGCAGCGCCACGTTGCAGCGGGAATTGGCGCGGTTCAGCGATTACTATAATTTGCATCGGCTCCACGGCGGACTGGGTTACGATGTGCCTTCGGGCAGCTACTGCAATGTCCGGCTCACCCCGACGTTGCGGGCCGTCCCACAGTTGGCAGCGATTGAACTGCCGCACAGCCCGATTCCCGAAGAAACACCGCATGTGAATCAACATTTCATTCATCGCCAGACGGCGCTAGTTCACGTGTAGACGACCTTCTCACAGGTTTAGTGATAGTACAGCATCAATTCATAGTGATTGCGTTCTGGGTCAAAGATAGCTTCTGTATCAATATCACCATGTGACGGCTTAAATTGAGCATATTCCAAGATGATTTTTTGTACTATCTTCCTATATGTCTCTATTGTATCCATTGCGAAATAACCTCCTCTTATGGATTAAGGACAATATCATCTCCAAGCTGTTGTTGTAATTTGAAATTCTCTCGCTCAATTGGGAAATTACTTTTTATTCCAATTATTTCTTTTGATCAAACTTTTCTTTCTTAAAGAAAAGTTTGGTTACAAGTCGTCCGTCAATAAACCGTGTCCTTCCTTAACTGTAATAATCTGATTGGGGGCGATATTCCGAATGGTGTCCACCACGCCGCTGGGCCATTTCACCTCGATGAGGTCTATTTTTTTTCTATCACCGAAGCCAAAATGGAGCCGCAGGTCATTTTGAGAGATATAGCCCGAGCCGCTTCTCACTTCATCGATTTGGATAAGGTCACCAGCCTGGATTTTGACCCTTGCGCCGATTCCCGCCCGATTGCTTTTCGTTCCTATCGTTCGGATTAGTATCCAATTTCCCTTATTTCCTCCGTCGTTGCGAAGTAGGTCTGGCGTGTCGTTGGCGTTGCTGATTATGATATCAAAGTCGCCATCGTTATCATAATCCCCGGTGGCAATTCCACGGCTGACTTTGATGAGTTGTAACCCACTGCCCGCTTCCGCAGATTTATTAACGAAGACACCTTTTCCGTTATTAATCAAGAGCTGATTATCTTGGGCGTAAGTGGTTGTATTATCATACTTCTCGATTTGGTCTTGCAAGTGCCCGTTGGATATGAAGAGGTCTTTGTCGCCATCGTTATCTGCATCAAAAAAATCCGTGCCCCAGCCGAGGTATGGGATGCTATATCCCATGCCCACAATAAACGACACATCGCTAAAAAAACCGCCGCTGTCGTTGTGATAAACCACGTTCGGTTGTTTTTGATAGTTGAGCCCAACAAGGTCTAACAGTCCGTCGTTATCATAATCTCCGAAATCAACCCCCATTGTCCCTTGAACATTCCCGTTTTCGTCTGCTTCTACACCTGCTATCCAACCGACGTTCATGAACGTGCCATCACCATTATTATGATAAAGATAATTTTCATCTGCATCGTTACCAACATAACAATCTACAAATCCATCGTTGTCGTAATCTCCAAAAACAACTCCCATGCCCTTGCCATCTTTGTCGTCTATGCCGGCTTGTTGGGTGACATCCGTAAATGTCCCATCACCATTGTTGTGATACAGGATATCTGGAGACCCACGGAAGGTTTCCGGCTCGCGATATATCTCAATCCCCTTGTAGATGCAAGGCTTGTGTTCTTCAAAGTGAAAGTCGATATAGTTGGCGACATAAAGGTCAACAAAACCATCGTTATCGTAATCCGCAAACGAACAGCCGAGGCTCCAACGAGTGTCTCCGACGCCAGCGCGCTGAGTTACGTCCGTGAACGTGCCATCTCCATTGTTGCGGTAGAGCACATTTGGCCCAAAATTTGTCACATATAAATCTAAATCACCGTCGTTATCGTAGTCGGCGACGGCACAGCCGCCCCCATAGCCTGTGTCTCCAACACCCGCCTCTTTTGTCACATCCGTGAACGTGCCATTTCTGTTATTACGATAGAGCTTATTGGTGGGTGGTATCTGTGAGGTAAAACCGGGTAAGTCAGCGCCGTTGACGAGATAAATGTCGAGCCAGTCATCTCCATCATAGTCGAAGAAGGCGACGCCAGAACCGACCGTCTCCAGGAAATACCGTCTGCCGCTCCTACCATCGACATGCTTAAACTGAATGCCCGCCTGTTCTGTAACGGGGGTGAATGTAACTATGTTCTCGGTATCTGTTTGGGCAGCGGCGACAATCAAGCAGGTTATGAGAAAGAGGCATATTGCGTATTGCGTATTGCGTGAAATGTAATAACCTAATTTCCTCATTTCTTTCTTTAGATTTTCAATATTAAAGTTTCCTTTTTTAAGCGCGTGATACTCGTAGTAACGACTTCAGTCGTTTGCCCGCTTGTAACGAATTAATTCGTTACTACAAAAGTACAAGTTTATTTTTGAAAACTAATCTTCGCGTTTCTTCAATTGACGCACCTGATTCAAATGATTTTGAATCTCTTCATTGTCAGGCGCTAACTCAATCGCCTTTTGCAGTATTTCCTCCGCCTGAACATATTCCTTCATCGCATAATAAACCGATGCCAGCATATCCAGATTTTCGGCAGTCGGCGTCTTCTCAACAAGGCTTTGAGCGAGCTTGCGTGCGATTTGCAGATGTTCCGTAGATTTTTGAGGTTGGCCATGCTGGCGATAGAGCAAACCGAGCATCAGATGTCCATTGGCATATTCCGGTTCCACTTTGACAGCCGTTTCATATACATCGATTGCCTTCTCGTTCTGGTTATGCCGAATATAGAGCGTGGCAATTCCATCGTAAGCCTTCATAACGTGAAGGTCTTTTTGGAGTAATGTTTTATATATCTCAAACGCTTTTTCCGGCTGGTTATTCTCGGCATAAATTTTTGCCAACTCTGTGTAGCCGTGTAGGTCATCGGGGTTTTCCCGGACTTTTCGTTGAGCTGCTTCGATGGCATCAGAAATTTTGCGGAGTCGTTGAACGATTTTCCGTTCTCGTTCTGCTTCCTCCGTTCTACCCAGACGGAGATAATACCGCGAGAGATTATGGTGGATTCCGATATCGTCTGGGTTTTCCGCCAGCAAAATCTTCTCGTATTCGTTGACGGCTTTTTCATACTCGCCTTGCTGTTGATACACAAAGCCAAGTTCAAAGTGAGCGGGTTTGTAATTTCGGATTGATTTTTAACGTTTGTTGAAAATCAATGATTGCCTTCTCATATTCTTCCTGTTTTTTCATAGTTCTATCTTGCCCTCGCCAAAAACCCGTTTTCTCGGAGAAAACGGGTTTCTTACAAAAATAAAGCCCGAACCGGGCTAAATTGTCGATTCGGGCTTGTCTTTTAATAAATTAACAACTCTTACTCTCTTTTAATTTTCCCCCAGACTGATGCTATCTTGCCGGCGGGGTTCACTGGAGCAAGCACGTCAAAGAACTTATCATCCATGGTGGGGACGATTTTTAGGTCTGCATCTGTTGGTTCAAAATGCAGATTGAAATAATCTGACCCACCGGATTCACCACACCGGTAGAGGAGCACGTTGGTGCCCTTCTTCAGGTCCACCGCAGTAGGCGTTGTCACAATTGTAGCACCACCTGTCCAGTTAGGGTTATCATAAACCTTAGTCCCGTTGAGCCATATATGCGCGTAATCATCATGGGCGGGGTGTATTGTTGTTGAACGCGCGGTAGGCGAATCGACGACAATGATGGCGTAGGTGTCAATGTTTGTCTCATCGGCAAGACCGTATGCGACAGACATATTGTTGCCGCCATTTGGGTCGATTGTGATGACTTTCCAACCAAGTTCACCGCCGTTGTCTGGCAGATTTACTTTGGTTGTCTTAGTCAGTTGGAGACCAGCCCATGTTGACACAGATTCCTGACTTAGCTTCCCACCCGTACCTTCACTGAGCCAATCATGGGTAGCGGAAACAGCGAATCCGCCTGTGTTGGTGACCGGTCCACTCAACGCCCACCATTTAGTAAGCCATTGGTCGCCAGCAGGCTGGTATTGTTGCGCCACTGCTAAGTATGCAACTCCGACAATCAGGGTCAAAGCACATACTAATAGCATGCAGAACTTAAATTTCATCTTATTTAACTCCTTTCAATTTGTATTATTGTTAGAACCTATTCTAAAAATCTGCGGACGCCTCTACTTGTTGAGGGAAATCCCCCTTAATAAAGTGGGTCAGGAGGTTGTCCCCGAACAAGTTCGGGCTTCCGACATTTAGAATAGTTTCTTAGTGTGTTATACTAATGTTGCCATTTGAGATGCGAACACACTGTAAACATCAAATCTCAAATGGGAGGGGCTGTTAACGTTGTTTAATATCGCCCCACGTTTTTGCCAGTTTGCCGGCAGACTCAACCGGCTCACCTGACAAAGATCTAATAAGCTGAAAAAACTTGCCGTCGGTGGTTGGTAAAATCTTCAAATCGTTATCTGTTGCTTCAAAATGAAGATTGATGTAATCAGACCCACCTGATTCACCGCACCGGAATAAGAGTACATTTTCACCCTTATTCAACGTCACTTTGGTGGGATTCGTTACAATCTGAACACCGCCCGTCCAATTAGGGTTATTGTAGACTTTCGTCCCGTTAAGCCAAATATGCGCGTAATCATCATGGGCGGGGTGCATTGTCGTTTCGCGAATGTTAGGGGACTTGATAACAATAATGCCATACCACTCTATATTGGTCTGGTCGACAAGACCGTGGCTGGTGGACATATTGTTGCCATCGTTCGGATTGATGGTAACAATGTTCCATTTAAGCTCCCCGCCGTTATTGGGCAATTTGACTGTTTTGATGTCGCGTAGTTTTCTCAAGCCACTCAAAGTGGAGGCGCTTGTGTCGGTAACCTTGCCCCCTGTTCCCTCAGAAATCCAATCATGTTTTGCCGAAGCATCAAATCCACCTGTATTGATGACCAAATCTAACCCCCACCATTTGGTAATCCATTTCTCACCAGCAGGCTGAAACTGCTGGGCAAATATAACATTCGTACAAGCGATGAGTATCGTACAAAATAATAATAACCGTGTTTTCATTTCATGTCCTTCTCTAACAATTTTACAACCAAAAACCATTATAGGATAACATAATCTAAGAAAAAAGTCAACCTTTTTTTTAAAAAAATGACTTTGTTGAAAAAATGCTTTGCAGCAGCTAATTCATCAGATAATGTTCTTCGGTTTGGCCATCACCTACTCGCCAGAAACCCGTCTTCTTTGGAGAAAACGGGTTTCTTAGATTATGTCCTAAACTCTGAGGCGGAAGAATACATTTCCATTCCCAAACTCTGAGCTGCAGGAACGGCTCGATAATCGATGAATGGCGATAGGATAATCTTCCTGCTCACTTTGACATTATGGGTTTTCTCGTAAAATTCTATAATGCGCTGAAATGTGTATACATCGCCTTTACTCATAGAAGACCGAATTTCCATGACGATAAGAAGCCCATCCTTCACAACTATATCAAGTTCAATCTGGTCTGGACGTCCGAAAACGTAACCTTCTTCGTCGTAGTCCTGGTAGCGTTCTACTTTAAGTCCAAGTTCATCTTTCAATATCCCCTTCAATCCACTGCGAAAGGCTTCTTCACTCATAATTCCCCATCGGGCGCCAAGCCCAACGACCTTGTTATCGAGGGCTTTAAGCTCGGATTGAACATCCTTACGCAAAGCCTTCATCTCCATTTGGAATTCTTCGCGTAGAGCTTTCATCTCAGCTTGAAATTCTTCACGCGAAGCTTGAAACTCCTGGCGTAGAGCTTTCATCTCGGCGTGAAATTCTTCACGCGAAGCTTGAAACTCCTGGCGTAGAGCTTTCATCTCGGTCTGGAACTCTTCACGTAAAGACTTCATATCAGTTTGAAACTCCTCGCGCAAAGATTTCATCTCCGTGTTAAAATCCTGACGCAGAATTTTCATCTCAGAGAGCCAAACCACCATGTCATCTTTTTTAACAAGCACATCGGACATCATATCAATAAATTTATTGCGTATCTCTGGATATTCGATTATCAGGCGCGGTAGTTCTCTGGTAAGAATCGAAATTACATCTTCTTCAGTTAGATTCTTTCTTTCAATTTCACTCATCCTTCTCACCTCCTGCAGGCTTTTGGGAAATTCAAAATCAATTGTATCTTGACTTTGGTAAATTAAAACCAGATCCAACCGTAGCCCAACTTTCTAAGTTGGAATCCCGAATTCTGGCGAATTTGGCTACGATAGAATCTTAGGCTCATTTCTATTTACCAAAGTCAAGGTATTGATTATATTATAATTCATGGAAGCTCAAAAGTCAATTTTTTGTTAATTCCTCTCGGTAATTGTAATCGTTTGGTTACAGGGAATATCCTTAACCTGCTGGATTATCCCGCCAGGCCACCGAATTTCAATTTTATCTACATGTGTACGCTGACCCAAACCGAATAAGAGACGTTTATCGCTGCACGAAGCGTAGCTGGAACCGCTTTTAACTTCGGCGACTTGTGTATCTCCATCCGCTGTGATTCGGACTCGCGCGCCGATGCCATCGCGGTTGCTGCGAACGCCGACCAGCTTGATACGAATCCAATTATTCCGATTGCCTCCATCGTTGCGCAGCAAGATTGCCGGCTGGTTAGAATTCACGATGCAAATATCTGTATCTCCATCGTTGTCATAGTCCCCGCTCGCAGTTGCGCGTCCCACGTATGCTTGTGAGAAATATGCCCCGGAAATCGCTGAGGCCTCTGTATAAGTTCCATCTCCATTATTGCGAAACAGTTGGTCTCTTTGGGCATAGGTTTCCTGGTCTGTCAGTTTTTCGATAATATCCTGGGGATGTCCATTCGCGATGAAGATATCGAGGTTACTGTTGTTATCATAATCCAGAAAAAGTGGACTATATCCCACAAACGGAAGCGTGGGTTGCCACAAACCCGCCCTCGCTGTCTCATCGGTAAAAGCGCCGTTCTGGTCATTTTTGTAAAGCGTCGCTTTTTCCGTATTGGTAATAAGGATATCCAACCACCCGTCCTTGTTATAATCGCCGCAGTCTGCTCCCATAGACCCTTCAGCAGTGCCATTTTCATCATATCCTGTACCGGTGAACAAACTTTCGTCAGTGAAAGTTCCATCTCCATTGTTATGATACAGGAAATTCCGACTGGTATCGTTGGTGACATAAATATCCGGCAGTCCATCGTTATCATAGTCACAAACCACTCCTCCCATCCCTCTACCCTCGGTTGGGTTAACTACTCCCGCTTGTTCGGAAATATCAGTAAAAGTACCATCGCCATTGTTACGGTATAGAACATCGGGTGTGCCTTCGTAATTGCGCGGGTGACCGTAGCCAATCATTCCTTTGTAAGTAACGGGTGGCATAGAAATGTCATACACAAGGTAGTTGACGACAAAAATATCAAGGTCGCCATCCAAATCAAAATCGAGAAAGAGGACAGCTATGCCCCAGAGGTCATTATGAATACCCGCGGATTTTGTTACATCAGTAAATGTACCATCCCCGTTGTTGTGGTACAAAACATCCTCACCAAAATTTGCCACGTATAAATCCTGATACCCATCGTTATCATAATCCGCCGCGGCGGCAGCCATGCCATAACCGGTACCGCCGGTTCCTGAAACCGCCGTGACATCCGTAAAGTGTCCATTTCCATCGTTGCGATACAGCATGTTTCCAGGAGAGGGCAGGTCAGTGGTTCCCGGAACATATCCGCTATTAACGACATAGAGGTCTATATCGCCGTCGTTATCATAATCGAAGAATACAGCGCCAGAACCCATGGTTTCGATTACATGACGGTGCTCTGTTTTGCCAGTCGTGTGCTTGAAGTGGATACCCGCCTCATCGGTAACGTCCATGAATACAGGCGGTTGTTCGGCAGAACTTCCCATCGCAATCAGCAACAGGATTACGATGGATAGGGGTTGAGATTGACTGATAAATAATAACGTGTTCATAGTTACTGAAACGTGATGCGTGAAACGTAAAGAGTAAAACGTAATAAGTAATGAGTAATACGTAATAAGGATATTTACGCATTACGTATTACGTATTACGTATTACGTTTCACTGTTGCTTCAATTTCTCAGATGAGGATGAAGTTTCTGCCGTCCGTGCAAGTCGAAAGCCGATGAAGGATGTTTTGAGACTGGGGTAAAAGTAGAATCGAAAGGTGGTGGCACACCGATTGATATCGTCTGTCCAGGCGCCGCCGCGAATTACACGCCAGCTTCCTGTATCCGCGCCTTTAGGGTTCCGTTTTGGGCTGTGGAAATAATAGGTGTCGCTATACCAATCTGACGTCCATTCCCAGACATTGCCTGCCATATCCATTACACCGTAGTAACTCTTACCATCAGGGTAGCTTCCAACAGGCGCGATGCTGTTATCGTACCCATCTTTGCCATCCCACGTGTTAGCATAGGGCCGCAATGCGTCGCCCCATGGCCAGAGCCGGTCGGTGGTACCACGCGCAGCCTTCTCCCATTCCGCTTCTGTTGGTAAACGCATGCCCACCCATTCGGCGTAAGCAACAGCATCGTCCCAAGAAACCCCAACGACGGGATGACGTAGGAACTTCAAAGCTCGTTCAGGCCATGCGCCAATACCGTATTCGTTAGTGAAACTCTCAGGTGTATGTTTTCCAGTCGCTTGCCAGAATTTGTAATACTCCTCGTTGGTCACCTCGTATTTGCCGATATAGTATGCATCGAGATACACCGTGTGGGCTGGTTTTTCATCGGGTCCGCGGTTTTCACTTCCCATCATAAATTCGCCAGCGGGGATGAATACCATATTCTCTTCATCGGTGAATGCATGCGTCACTACAGCGAGGATAATTACCAGACTGAACAGGATACGTTGTGTGCTTTTCTTCATCGTGATGATTCTCCCTTAAAGTGTTCGTACAACTGATAGTGTTCTTCAGCCAACTTTTGGTTACCGATCTGGTCGTATAACTTTGCCAGGTTAAGGTGATAATAAGGAACTTCCGGAGCCAATTCGACTGCTTTCAGAAACGCCTTAATAGCGTTTAGTATGTCACCTTGCATTGCATAAGTACTTCCGAGTGTGTTATATAAAATTGCTTCACCCGGTTTGAGGCGAATCGCATTGAGCACGGCTTCGCGTGCGGGTGCAGGATATCCAAGGTTAATAAAGGCCTGGCTAAGTCCATGATAAAATGAGGGATTTTTGGGGGCGAGCTGAATACATTTCTGAAACGCAGGCACCGCGTCTGCATAATTCCTTTGGCGCATCAACAATTTGCTTAATCCAGCCCATGCTTCGATATTGTTTGGTTCCGTGTGAGTCAGACGTGACAACCGTTCATATTCCGCAAAATCTTTCTGCAACTGTTGAAATCGGAGCATTTCGGCTTGTCCCTTCTCCTTCTCCCCTAAACGAAGATAGGCTGTGCCCAGGCCGTGATGTGGCTGTGGAACGTTAGGAGCAAGCTGGATGGCTTTCTCGAAGTGCGGGATTGCCTCCTTATATTTCTTCAGGTTGAGGTAAGCTGTGCCTAATTCATGGTATATTCCCGCGCTGGTGGGATTCAACTCAGCCGCCTTTGTCAGTGACTTTACCGCTTCCTCAAATTGGCGTAATCTGACCTGAACCCTCCCAATCACATCATAGGCACGGGCGTGTTGCGGTGAAAGGGCGATGACCTTCTTAAGAGGTTCTAATGCTTTTGTCCATTCATCAAGGGTGAAATAGGCAATTCCAAGTGAATATAAAGCTTCAATATTGTCCGGCATCAATTCCAAAGATTGTTGGTAAGCATTCACAGCCTTATTCCAGAAATCGCTGTCCGCATAAGCGATTCCTAAATAGTGGTGTATTTCATAGTGTTCCGGTTCGGCCTCAAGCGCTTTTTCAAATTCAAAGATGGCACTCTGGCTATCTCCGTGGAATAACAATATGAATCCTTTTTCCAGGTGGGTGACATACTCTAAATGACGTGGATTTACTTCGGCCTTTCCCTGATTAAAGATGGCAATCAGCATAAAGCACAGGCAGGAAACATACAATTTTTTTTTCGTTCCTTGCATCAATCAACACCTTAACTTAAAACGTAAAACGTAATGCGTAATTATTTTTACGTTTTACGCTTTACGTTTTGCGTCGATTCTATTGTTAGCAACTAAATGAACAAAGCACTATTTCCCATCTGACATAATCAGGGTCTAAGCTCTTCTTCCCCATTTGCACTGGTGCCGCATACCTCCGACTATCATTGAGTTTCTCAGCCACTCATTGCTCATCATCTCTCTCGCCCACATAATTCAGATGCTTCGCGTTATAAATTCAATGAATTCTCTTCTTCTAAGCCCATCCAAATCGAGTGTTCCCGTTCTGAGGTCAAGTTTAATCTCCCACTGTTCCATTGTGCGAGCGCCGATGAGGACATCCAAATCATATCCATCGGCTTTGCCTAATTCATCTATGGGAACAGCATCGGTGAAGAAGTCCAATCCTTCAATCTTCCCTCTGAGGAAGCAAACCTCTCGGATTTTCACAGTTCTTCCGCCTATGACAACACGAGGAGGAGAAGGGATTTTTAACCTCGGCGCATCTTGAGCCAAACTTGAACGTACATAGGTATAAATGGCACCAGTATCGAACAATGCTATAGCGGGTTCTTCTTCAATTTCGACGGATTTAATAATCCGCGCCATGATTTTTACCTCCTCAGAAATTCCCAAGTGGTTGCGAACTTGCCGACAGGTTCCACTGCAAAGAATGTTAGGCCGCTGGTTGAAAGTGAAGTAACCCAACATCCTATCCTTGCTTCATCTGTAAATGCTAACTTAGAAAGTTGGGCTTACTTCACAAAAGTTAATTTCTATAATGCGAAAGATGAGTCATACCTTCTGTTTACTTACAATTTGTAGTGCAATGACTGAATCATTGCACTACATAGAGTAAATTATCTTGCCTTGATATATCCCCACGTAGCAGTGAGCTTGTTTTTAAGACTGACTGCCTGTGCGCTTTGGATATCGAGGGTGTGGTCATCCGGCGGCGGCTCAACGCGCAGGGTAAATCCGCATTCGCCGCCATTTTCACCTATTTTGGAAAGAATCGCAACCCATTCGCCGGCTGTGGCAGTGAATTCTCCCACATCTGTGTCTCTTGCCCAGTCCCTGTCCGCTACGCCCTCGCAGACAACTTCACCGTTGACCCATGTCATCTCGGGGTCATCGCTTCCAGCCTTGAAGGTTACTTTACCACCTTTGTTCCATTTGACGAGGCAGAACGCATACTCCATAAAGGTGTTGACTGAATCTCTGCCGCCCCATTCTAACCAGTCGAACTGGTTGCCGGCGGCAAAGAGAGCGCCTTGTCCAGCATCCATTAAGTCCTGGAAATTGATAGGAATCCACCAGGAGCTGCTTTCGCCTTTTGGGCCTTTGGTTTTCTTTTTCGATTCTTGTCCTGCGACCGGCCAGTTTTTGGGAGACTTCGTAACGTCCGTCTCACTGACCCCGAACATGGCTTTCATATCATCAGAAGCCTTGAATGTACCTGCAGGTCCATTACCGAAGGCTGGCGGGTCCCAAACCAACCAACTCATAAGGTACAAGCCCTTTTCCAGCCCCGAAAGATCTGCATCGTTCATGAACCCATGTTTCGCCGTATAATAACCGGGATGATTATGCTCTCCTTTCACCTTTGCCACAAGTTTTTGGGCTATCGCGGCAGTATCTTTGGCGAAGGATGGCACATTCACCCATAAGGCACAGAGGCATAAAGTTGTTAGAATAAACAATATTTTACGCATGATAAACCTCCTTCTAAAATTTTATTTTTGATTATACAAATGCCCCAACGCCCTTTGGCATTGGGACAAGGTGTTATTTTTATTAGCGGTTCTTTATCCGTCCCCAGGTGGTGGTGAATTTGCCTGCGGGTTCGACGGATAAACCTACAACTTGGGCTACCCAGTTTTTGATGAACTCTACACAGACTTGGCCTCTATCTTTTAGCCAGCCAACATTTCCACAGCAGGAAATAGAAGCCTGGTTTATGATGGCGACATAACCGTCTGTATCCTTATTGTGAATGACAACTGGGTCAGCTCTTACTTCCTTTGCCGGGTCATCTGAGCCGCCTTCAGAAGCGAGTAGCGCAGCGACTTCCCATGGGTCTTTGACCTGCGTGAGCATAACGGGTCTTACGGTTCTGCATGGGTCATCGAGGCTGGGAGTGTACTTTTTCCCTGTGGGGGGCACCTTCATCCTCGGACCGCTGTCGTCAGATGTGATAATACCAGAGGAAAGGTCAAGAATGTTCGCAGCGCCGCTGGGACCATTTTCAGGAGCACGTGCTCCTATTTCATAGGAAGCATAAGCAAACCAGTCGCCTAAGTTTATGAACATATTCCCCCCGTCAAGCCAAAGCTCGGCGACGGAGCCATCCGGCTACAGGTTTGGATATGGATAGAGAGCGCTCGGCATACATCCGTTGAGCCAGATGATATCAAGCTCACGGTCATTCGTATTCTTTTTAGCCCACGCCTCGAACTCCTTTAGTTTTTTGTCGTCGAACTGCTGAATGTCCTTGAACAGACTCTTGGTCTGGTTGATTATCTTCTCGACATCCTTGAACTGCGATGCATCATACCAACCATCCGTGTTCCACTGCCCGACATAGAACGCTATATCAGAGGCATAGGCTATCCCTAAGCAAAAGGATAAAATAAGGAATGAAATTATTGACAATCCTTTCACGTTTTTCCCTCCCTTCATTGTCTCTTTCAATGTTAAGAAATTGCAAACCTTGAAAAGGTTCTGAACCTTTTCAAGGTTTCTCAAATCATGAGTAACTCCACAGGCACTAATTTTTTCCTGACAGGGTCCAATTGATATCCCAAAGATTCGAGGGCTGTAACTCCAAGTACAGGGATATCTTCTGGCTCACCAAATATTACGGGAACTATGGCGTGTTCACCATCATATTCCACCATTGCGCCTCCAATATCTCTTTGGACGGAACCGCCTCCATAGACCTTCAACTCTCGACGTGTGATAGGCGTAATCCCAAGTTCCCAAAACAGGCTACGAGGCGCGGATGTAAAAAGCGCTCCGCTATCTACTAAAAGCTCGATGCTCTTTGAGTGTGATATATCGACAAGGCTATAGATTTTAACATTAACGTAAGTAAATCCCATGATATTTGCCCCTTAAACATTGAAAGTTCCTTCCCTCCTTCTAAAATTTCGTTTTTCAGGCGGCATACTTTTATACCGCACTTTTTTTATATCACATTTAACGATTAATGTCAAGACAAGATTAACTTCTGATATTCAAAATCTTGGGAGACCGTTGCATAAAATGAAGCCAGTATTTATAAGGGTTCCAACTGAGGCGCCAGTCCAATAGCGGGTTTACGCCCACCTTGACCAGTGTCCCTCTTCCGCAACCCCTCTCTGGCTCTCCCCCACAGGGGGAGAGAACTGGGCTTGACCTCTGTTCTCGACCAAGGTGAAAATTTGCCAAAATTAGCTCTCTTGGTTTAACCGCAGCGGTCGCTAAGGAGGCGCAAAGAGCGCAGAGAAAGGATTTTTCTCCGTGTCCTCTGCGTCTTCTCTGTGTTCTCTGCGGTTAAAACGGGCAGATTTTGGGGTCAAGGAGACACCTCAAACCCCTATCACTACTGGATCTTGTTTGCAACGCTCTCAATCTTGGAGACGGATTCTCACCAACTATTCGCCTCCCTGCATCACCACCTCCACTGGCACTTCGAATCCGCCCAACACCTCCGACCGGGCGACTTCTCCTTTGCCCCACCGGTCCAGCAGATGATATACGCCGTCCTTGAGCACATATACTTCGATGGTGCAGGCCGTCGGATGAATCAACCAATACTCTTTCACCCCAGCCTTAGCGTACTCTACAAACTTTTCCCCACGGTCTACATTTTCTGTGCCGCTTGATTGGGTCGTGCGGGGGGAAATTATTTCCACAACAAGGTCTGGAATGCCCCAGTAATCTTCTCCAATTCGGTCGGCATGATTGCGGTGCATGAAGACAATATCCGGCTCACGAAATTTACCAGGCCACAGATGCACCCGGAGCGGAGCCACACAAACTTCCCCCAGACCTTGAGCCTCAACATGGTCACTCATCAAGCGAAGCAATTTGATTACAGTTCGTTGGTGAGAAGTCGTCGGCATATCAGGCATCACCACCCTTCCTTCAGATAGTTCGATGATACGGTTCGTTTCCGGCAAAGCTAAATAATCCGCTTCCGTCCACTGTCCCTGCCGCGGAAACAGGTCAACAATCTCCGTTGACTTCCGTGACCGTACAGTTCTCTGCTTTTGAGCCTTAGCAACCGCTGCTGTTTGTGCCATCGTTTACACCTCCAGGAATATAAAGTAACGCGAAGCCAGAGTCTTGATTCGTCCACTCCTGGCGACGCCAGGAATAGAAGGAATTTTATTCTTGGTGCATTCAGTACCAAACTTGAAGTAGTAAAAAATTAACGAAAAACTGTATTAGGTAGGGACATGTTGCAGTAAAAAATGGCGAAAAACGTTCTTTAGTTTTCCTTTTAACCGCAGAGATAACAGAGGAGGCGCTGAGAAAGCAGAGAGTTCTGCTTCTTTTCGCAAAAGTATAGAAAGCCTAAAGCGTTAAAAAAAGTCGTTTTTTTGCATTGCAAGATGTTTTTGACTAATACAAAATTAACGAAAAACTAACAATAGTAGTATACATTATTAATAAAACAGGTCAAGGATAATTTTATTGCTAAAACAGATTTGCAAAATAAAACAGGGCTTGGGATGTATTTGTTAATCCCAAGCCCTGTCATACAATCTTTCGTAGCGCCTGATAATCCCAAAACAAACAGGATGTTTGCGCTACTATTCCATGTCCATAAACTTTAGACTTCCGAAGTCTAAAAGACTTCGGCAGTCTGGAAAAAAACTAATAAGTCGCTTTAACATTCCCCCAGCTTGTTGTCAATTTCCCGACCGGTTCAACGGCGACAACGGTAACGCCTGGGTCACCGTCGACGCCAAAGAACATAGACCAGCCGCCGCCGCGTTCAGAAACCTTGACAAGCACTGGATTATTACCATTTTTCAAGTCAGCTTTGAAGGTATCTTGAAAGTCACCAGCGCCACGGTCTACCGCGTTTTTGTGAACTGCCGCGCCATTAACCCAAACTTTTACGGAGTCGTCACTGCCGACCTTCATGGTGACACCTTTCTGGTCTTTCGAGAATTTAACTTCAGTATAGAAATAGGCGGAATGGTCATTTACATCGGCTGCCAGTTTTGCCCAGCCTCCTCCCCACTTCGCCTGATTCGCTTTAATCATATCCTGGATATTGTCGCCGCCGGTAGCGGCAATCTTCGCCGAGACCCAATGCAATCCGCCAATTCGTATGCCTTGTATGGCCTTAGTAAGGCCCTTGGCAACTTCGTCTTCGGTTACTGCGCCCTTGCTGACTTCCTTGAGCGAATCCACATCAGTAGATGCAGCGCCGCCCTTTCCAGCCGCACAGGCTGCTATCATAAACGCCCATGGTCCTTCAACTTTTTTCTGGGCATTAGCTATGTGCGTTACTGCGAAAAGAACAAATAAGCAAGTAACGCTGAGTAGCAAACTTCTTTTCATTTTTTCCTCCTTTATTAATTTTATAAAAATCAGGAGTTTTTCTCCTGATTGGAAAAGAGCCTTGAACTAAAGTTCAGGCTCAAAGCGAAAGTCCATTAACAATGGACTGAATTTGTATTAACTCTTAGCCGGCTTGAGCCGACTTGAAATTTTAGCGTCGAATTTATTCCAAGGCTAAAGAGCCATCTTAATATTCCCCCAGCTTGTCGCCAATTTCCCAGAGGTTGAGACGTCCATACCAGGAAATTTGAGATTGTATTTCAATCCGCTCGCGTCGATACCGAAGAACATGCTCCAGCCGCCGCCGCGCTCAGAAACTTTGACCATTACTATGTTATTGCCTTGTTTCAAGTCAATTTTGAAAGTATCTTGGAAATCGCCTGCGCCGCGGTCTACCGCGTTTTTCCAAACTTCCGCTCCGTTGACCCAAACCTTTACAGAGTCGTCACTACCGACCTTCGTTGTGACGCCTTTTTCAGCCTTTGACGCGACGACATTGATAACGGCATAAGCAGAATGGTCATTTATATCGGCTGGGAGTTCTGACCATCCTCCTCCCCACTTGGCCTTATTAGCATTAATCATGACCTGGATATTATCGCCGCCTGTAGGGTCAATCCTCCCTTCAGCCCATTTCTTTTTATCAATCTCTATTGCCAATATTTTCTTATCCAGGCCGCCTTTGGCGACCATCTCTTCAGTTACCTTGCCTTTGCTGGCATCTTTGAGCGAATTGGTATCGGTACACGGAGCACCCCCAACAGGACAAGACGCAATCATCCACAGCCACGGTCCTTGAATTTTCTCTTGAGCTTTAACTATCTGCAATGCAAGGAATAAACTAAAAACGGATATTATGCAAAATAGTAAACTTTTTTTCATCATACCCAAATCCTTTCTTAATTTTTGGTACTGTAAAACTAAAATCACAAGATTCCACAAAAACAAAAAGCCTGTTGACACAAAAATAAAGTATCAACAGGCCTCGTCGCCTATATCAAATAGAGCATGACAACCATCGTCTGCTCTATTAAATTCTGTGGTATATTTTACCGCTCATGGAAATATGACATTGGCAAATTATAACATAACAATATCTACTATGTCAAGATAAATTTCTATCTGTCTGTCTGAAATTCTCAATTTAACTTGGCCATCGTTATTCAAATCAGCGAAGCATATTGTTGCAAAACCAAAATGAATACAGTTTGGCGCGGGTTGCATCAATGCGCAGACAAATTTCCTTGCCGAACGGCAAAGCGTTTTCTGAATTTTGCCATTGCACAACAGCGTCCAAATTATCGCCGGTAATGGGCTCCGAGCTCTCCAGGCCTGGTAAAGGCATGCCAGAAGCGTCGCAGATTGCCAGGGTGACTTGTCCATTTTGTGCATCAACGTTTAAGTGAATATCCCCTGATGTTAGGCGAAAAGGCTTGGTCAAAATAGAACCCGGCTCACTGCCGGCATCCAACGAAACGAAGCCATCGCGTCGCAAGGTAGCCAGTCCGATTGCCGGGCGGTGTTTTCGTTCGACGCGGGGGAATTTTGGTCCCGTATGTGGCCCCTGAACTCCACAGTAGTAGATGAAAATCTGGTCATCTCGCACTATGATGCGTTCAGCCGAACGTACCATGCCATCTTCCCAACTGTCAGCCTCGTCTAACGGAAGGAACGTGTGCCTGTCTCCTACACGTTCCCAATGGATGCCATCGCGGCTACAACCAAGCTGCGTGTCAATGCAACCGTCAATGCCTTCGCGATAAACCCAGAGCATGCCAAGGTATAACCCTTCGTATATATCCACAGCGATGCCGTAAAATTGCGTGCCTGTGCCGTCAGCAGCATCAGTATCCAACACCAACTCAGGTTTTGACCAATGCTGAAAATCGGCGCTCTCGCTGCGCGCTATCTTTCTACCGAAGCCGAAGCGACTGAATGCCACATAACGCTTTATGTTAGCATCCCAAACCACTGTTTGGTTGGTATCGCAGTACGCTTTAATCACCGGGTTGCCATCATATTCCGTCCAACGCAGTCCGTCGGGGGAAAAAGCAACACAAGCGCCATCTTCAGGTCCGGGCAGGCACAACATTCTACCATCCTCTCGTTCCTGGAAGCCGCCAGAGCCGTGGTCCCAGTAGAAAGCTTTGTAACGCCGCTCTGAGTCTGGGGCAAGTGGGTCAAGAAGCACTGAGATTCCTTCGCAATTATATTTGCCAATGTCTAACAGATTCGTTTCGGCGATGTCGTCATAGGGAAACTGGCTGAGATTGGGTTTAGCCCAATGAATACCGTCAACTGATGTCGCGTAAGCCGCCAATGTCGTATGCGGCGCACGTAACCGACCACGGTGAGGCAAAGGACGTTTTCCCCTATCTCTTGGGGTGATTAAATACCACATTCTGAACAGATTTTCACGCTCATCATACATTGCTGTGCCATAAATCGAACAATATCCTTCCCAGGGAGTATCCGGCTTGATAACCGGGTTGCCTGGGTATTTGGTCGGCTGGTTGACCACCCGGCGCAATCCTTCAATGCGCCCTATCATATAGTCGTCAATAAAAAGATGTCTCATAATTTGCTCCTTAAAAGCAATGAAAAACCGCGTTTTTCTGAAAAACGCGGTTTCTACAGTGCAATAGGTCGGCAGAAAGACACGGTGAAAGCGAGAATACTTCTCTTTGTTGTTTTCCAACTGAGAGTTAGTAATCTCACTTTGGTGAATGATGTCGTTGTCCATCACCATATACAACTCGTTGTCTGGCCATACCTCTAACATGGTATCGATCAGACCAAGGAATTCAACGGAGCGATGCTTTTCTGATAGGATACCACAGAATTGTCCACTCTTAGCTTCGACAGCGCCAAGAACATAAAACATTACTTACACTGTGAGATAAATTAAAGGCGCCAGGCCACCAGACAATAGGTAGCAAGTTCGCAGTGAAAACTTGCTGTTACACGGATATTCGTCCTTTGTCAGCTTTATCTATAATCTCCCTCAACTCCTCCAATACGTTGTCCGCAAGCAGAGTAGGTTGATAATCTTGAAGAATGTTCAAGACTTTCTTATTTACCCGGTTAGCGAGAGATGTACTGCCGTTTTCCACCCATTTCTCGTAGTTTTGCCGATTAATCAATTTCGGGAACCAGAACTCCTCCCTGAAATGTTTCAGGGTATGTTCTTCAGCCAGGAAATTTCCGCCTGGCCCGACATTGTGGATGACAGCAAGCGCAAGGCTCTCTTCGTCAACCCTGATGCCTTTGGCGATATGTTTCACCATTCCGATGATTTCATCGGTCATCACAAGCATATCATAGGAACCCACAAGCGCATATTCTAAATAACCGATGTCGTGTACTAAATTCGCGCCGGAGAGCGTGGCGAATAGAATAGAGAGCGCGCTTTCGATGGCTGCCTGTTGGTCGATTACTTTTGAATCGCTGCAGCCGCCTGTCGAAAAGTTTGGCAAATTCAACCATTTACAAATATCTGTGAATGCAGCACTGAGCAGATGAAGTTCCGGCGCGCCGTAGGAATAAATCAACCGACCCATATCCATAATGGATACCACACCACCAATGATGACCGGACAGCCTCTATTTTTCTGCTGTGCCATAACCAACCCGCTGAGACATTCCGCCAACGCTTGAACGAGGATTCCCGCTAACGTCGCAGGCGCTGTTGCTCCAGCGATGGGACAGGGTGTGTAGATGACGGGGATATTGTGTTCCGCGGCATATAGCAATTTTTCCACTGCGGTTTTGGTGTGATTTAACGGGGAACTCGGTTCAGCATAAAGCGCCATGAACGGACGCCGCTTGAATTCTTCCTCACCTCCGCGAATCACGCGACACATTTCGTGAATATCTGCCATTCCTGCTTTGTCCACAGCGGTGATGATGAGCGGTTTTGTGGTGTTGGCTACCATTGCTAAAAACTGATGTCTGTCATAAGTGAACGTGGGGACATCTGATACCAAACCGAGCGACATGAAAAAGTCTATGTTCGGCAGAGCGTCCGCAATTTTCGCCGCGTTAGCAACATCATCGAATGTGAAACACCTGCGTTCTTTAGTTCGAGAATCCAGTATGAACGGACAATCAGAGCCGGTGCCGTAGTAAACTTTGTTTTTTTCAAGCATCATCTCTCTATTACCGTCGCGTCCGTACAGCGCTATGCGTTCGGGTGCAGTTTGTAACGCCGATTTAACGGCATGCGACGGAATTCGCACAAGATTGCCATCGCTTACATGCCCGCCAGCGTCCGCCAACAATGCCACTCCTTCAGGCGCATGAACTCTGACCCCCGTCGATTCCAGAACACGCAACGCCGCCATGTATATCATTTCGATTTGGTCATCTGAGAGAACAGAGAAAAAAGTTGTGTTTTGAATCTGATAGTTGACTTTCATGATATCTCCTTTTAATCCGCTTCGACTTCCACCTGAAGCGATGGGCCGTTAAGACGGATGTCCAATTGATTGAGTACATCTCGGCCAAGCAGAATATTGATACGCTCAGAAACAGTTACTTTCACGCGCTCAAACAACCGTGAACCGATGATGATATCTACCCAATAAGCAGGACGGATAGACTGTTGACCGTCGTAGCCACGCACCTTAATTGAGCCAGCAAATTGAAGTTTCCATTCCTCTGCTAAACTGACAGGAATCACGGTAACAGACGCACCAGAATCTATCTTCGCACGCTTGGGTAAAAGAAGTAACTTCTTTCCACGAGGGTAGATTTGCAAGTCAATGTAAGGCGCTGGCGGAGTTTCGCCTCGTTCATAAGGAAATATAAGCATAATCTCCTTTAATCAATATCGATGCCAGGAATATTGAATATAGGAATTCCTTCTTTCGATACATGTTGGATGTAGATAGGCGTTTCATGTCCATATTTCTCAAGCAACCGGTCTACGAGCCTACCTTCATTATCGTCAAAATCAATTATTTCACCATTGTAAAGGGCGACGTATTTACCTTCATATTCTTTCAACAATTCCTCTCGCTTTTGCTCAAATAGTTCTACTTCGCGCCAAAATTGAGCTCTGTTTTCATACAAAACAACAGGAACAGAATTTTTTTTCATTGGAAAGTACCTTCCAAAAATATTGTTGACTTTTTATGATAGCCCAACGGCATCCGCCGTCCATCTATCAACAAAAGTAAAAAAACTTGGTTATTCCGACTTGAACGTTTGGTGTGAGTTGTCTGAAAATCAATTTTAGCTTCAAATGCTATTTTGTAAGATCGACAGACATTGTTGCACTGTAATGGAAAATTGCGATTACAACAAGTGACCATGACATCACGATTTCGGAGGCCACTAGTAATTTAGCCTGGCTTACTACAGGATATATATCTCCAAAGCCTGTGGTTGTCATCGCTACAAGACTGAAGTACATGCAGTCAAATATCGTCTTCAACCCCTTGAATGATTCTTTCCACCATGTGATGAAAAAATAATATATTGCTGTAAATCCAAGCCATATATCAAATAAGTGCGATATCAATGTAACTACGCATCGCTGCACAACATCTGAAGTAGCGTAAGACACTGTATTGTAATCTATATTTGCTACCTCTCTGAACGCTGATGTCTGTATATTGCTTGCCACCCCCATCGCTATGCGATCTATTAGTTCATGTAAAACACCTATAGCTAGCGCCACAAATATTACTACGGCACCGACTTTAATATCAGTCAATAAGAAGGGTGTTTTGTTTGCTATAACAAACAGTAGCAACGACGCTAATGGCATAAGCACACAATATCTACATATATAATTGGCCACCCAGTGAGATCGCTTTCCTATCCATATATTCAGCGGTATTTTGAATGGTCTTCTTTTAAGATGCTTACATACTGCATATCGACCGCCGTATGATGCGTAATCCTTATGAAACTCTCTCGCCCACCGACTTCCATTCCGCAACGTAGGCAAGATTGATGTGAAAAGCATCTCTAATACCTTGATGGCCAGGAATAGTAACGTAAAACCATATAACAGATATAACACGATAGACAATGTTATTAGCATCACTCCACTCCTATTTCCAAGCTAACGAAGCGCGAGCGAATCGAGAGTCCGTCCTAACTTGTTATTAGACGAAATTATTAAGCAAATGATTCAGATGGAGATATGTTTAGCGATTTTCGACGAAGCAAGAGCCGCCGATTTTCAGACCGCGCTGATTTATAGAATGCGCAAAATCAGCGTTGTCTGAAAATCAGCGGCTATATCTATCAGCGGCTATTAGACATTGCTAAAATCTCCTTAATTGTTTCCTGTACTTCCTTTGATAGCGGCGGCGCTGTGTGGGTAGCTAAAATATTTTTCAACCTATCATTCACCCGTTCTCCTAACGTTTTCCTCCCTGTTTCTACCCAATCCCCATAATTTCTTCTATCCATCAACTTTGGAAACCAAAATTCACTTCGATAGTGTTTAAAAGTATGTTCAGTTTCCAGAAAATTTCCGCCCGGCTTTACTTCATTTATCACATCAACAGCCAAAGTTTCCTCATTGACTTCAATTCCCCGCGTTATGTGTTTCACCATAGAAATAATCTCATCGGACATCACCAACATATCGAGAGAACCCGTGAGCGCCGATTCGATATAGCCTACATCGTGGACGAGATTAGCGCCGGACAATTGGGCCATTGCTACGGAGAGAGCGCTTTCCAGAGCGGCCTGTTCGTCAACGATTTTGGAATCTGTGCACCCGCCAGTCGACCACATCGGCATGCCAAGATATTTAACGACATCGGTCAAAGCGGCGCTTAACAAACCCAACTCAGGCGCGCCATAAGACAACACCATGTCTGACATATCCATAATGGATACTACGCCTCCGATGACAAACGGCACACCCGGCCGTTTCAACTGGGCTATGACTAAACCGTGTAACGCCTCCGCTAAAGCATTTACCAGCACGCCGGCGAAGGTGGCAGGCGCTGTGCCTCCTGCAATCGGACAGGGTGTATAAATTAGCGGGATGCCATGTTCTGCGCAATACAGAAGTTTCTCGGACGCCTCCCTGTTGCTCGTCAAAGGCGAAAGCGGTTCAGCGTAGAAAAAGTAGTTCGGTTTTCTGGCAAATTCGTCTTTTCCACCCGCTATCGTTAGCGCAATCTGATGGAAATCCTTACAGGATTCTAAGCTGAACGACCAGGCGACGATGGGTTTTACGGTATTCGCCATCATCTCGACAAACTCATAGACATCAGCCAAACTCTGTTTAACATCGCTGATGGTACCAAGTGACATCACAAAATCAATATTCTCCAACGCATCACAAACCAGAGCGGTTGCCGCGGCGTCTTTTCGCAAATACCTGCGCCGCTCACCGGTATTCGGGTCCAAGAAGTTAGGACAAGTCGGCCCTGGACCAAAATAAACTCTGTTGGGTTCAATCAAAAGCGCCTTTGTCCCATCGCGTCCGTAAACTGTAAATCTCGGCGGCGCTGACGCCAACGCCCTTTTCACCATCTGCGAAGGAATATAAACACGATGCCCATCAACGATAGCGCCGTTTTCTTTCAGCAGTTGAAGTGCTTCGTCGCTATAAACATCAACTCCCGTTTTTTCCAAAACGTGGAGCATGGCAAAATATATCTCTTCGCACTGAGGTTCGGACAAGACCCGAAATTGTGTGCTTACATTTGATTGATAATTAACTTTCATTTTCAATTTCCTCATATCAAAAGAAACTAAGTTTCTTGGAGAAACTTAGTTTCTAAGACCACTCCAACGGGTATTTGCCAAATTTGCGTGTAGCATTCAAAAAGACCAGCATATTTTCCGTCGGAGTGTCAGGCGCAATCGGGCTGCCTGCTCCCATCACGAAACCCCCATCTTTTGCCGCAGCGGCGAGTTGTCTTTTGACTTCGGATTCGATTTGTTCTTTGTTACCCTTGGGAAGCAGATGCAGTCCATCAATATTGCCCATCAGCGCTTTCTGGTTTCCCACCCGCTTTTTCACTTCGGCGATTTCTACCTCGAACCATTTTTTACTCTCCTCGAAAGCGATGGCATCGACCGCCAACTCCAGAGCTTTGTCCAGTTTTTGCATAATATCGCCGCAGAAATAGTACATACTGAGTTTGCCGTTTTCTCTAATCGCCTTCGCCAATCTCAAGTTCGGCCTGAAAACATACTCTTCGTAATGCTCTGGAGAAATTACATCGGTGTAATATTCGTCAAACCAGAATCCATCAACATAGTAGCTCGCTGAACGGATATATTGAAGCCGCTCTTCAGTAGCACGTTCGATAAAGTATCCAAAAACTTTTGGCTTGTCGTGAATTGCGACCATCGCGCCTTGATAGCTGAAAGCGCCGATTGCTGATACAAATGCCGTGGTGAAGCCGCCCACCCGAAAAGAATCTGCAATCGCTTTGCGGTATGATTCTTTTAGGTCAAAATATGGGTCTTCCTGTTCTTTTGGCTTATTTCTGGTCGGTGATGGAACTGATGGTTCAGGCTCAAAAAATCTATCAACATCCGCCATGGTATTGAGCTTCACCCCACGATTCCAATTGCCATGAGGCGTAATCCCTTCTACCTTTGCGCCGCTGCCGTCATCGAAAATGCGGACGGATTCCGCGTCCACATAACTGATTGCCAAATCAATGTACTTCCTTGACATTTCTTCACATTCAATCTCTCGGACACTCGGAAAACCGAATTGATAGTCAACGCGGCCAGAAAATAAATCAAGCGTCTGCTTGATAACCTTTCGCCGAATCTCTATATCTTCTTGCGCACCAATTGGGTACCTGTTGCTCTCTCCCATTCGCCGCAGATACTCCGCAAAGTATTCAAGCGTGGTATGTCGGTTTAAATATAAACTGCTGTAGCATAGATAGGTCGGAACTACATCGGGCTTTCCGCCACTGAGCGCTATCTGCATTCGTTCCCTGGAAGTCATATTTTCTAATCATCTCCTCATTAGCTTGCCCTCGTCACTTTCACCGTAAATTATATTGGGGTGTTTTGTAACATGATACCACTGACCTAAAATCTGTGGTATCGATTTTATGGGGAGAATGCTCGAGCGTTTACAATTTTACTGGATGGTTAATAATTTGGAAATGGACACACGAGTTTTGCGATAATGAAAATTTAGGAAGTTAAAAATCACGCTTCAAGAAACCCCAATTTGTTGAAGGCTTTTGGCCCTGGAAGAGAATCTGATACAAAACTTCAGCAAACTCCTTTTGAATCGAAGATTCCGCTCCTTTTTGTTTTTGAGTAAGCACTTCCTTCAATGCTTTCAAGCAAAGATCCTTGTCTTTAATCTGAAGCTGAACCTCAGTCAAATACTCATCTTTGGTTTCTGTCAACTGTGCGCCGCCTTTGTTGATTGCGGCTTCACCGATGGTTTTGTATAAAGAAAGAAAATCCCTTGATGGTGATTTAGATGTCTGAATTTGTTTTGCTTCAAAAGCCCAAAACCATTCCTGCACATTAACTACTGAGTCACCATAATAACTTTGCCAGGCATTTCCTTCCAGAAGTTTCCTTGTATTATCAGAATATTCTTTGGCACGGTCATAAAAATTAGGTGCCATCATGATTATTGCTTCTCCAAGAATCACTTTGGAAAATGCCGTGCCAGCGTCATTAGCTTCCGATGGCGAAATTACTCTCTCACCGAAAGCAATAGATGTTTTCCAAATCAACCAGCCACTCCATGCAACGTTAGCGTTTTTAGCATAGTCTTGCTGTTCTGAAGTCCCCTCATTCCAGAGCCACCAATCAACGGCGAGCTCCACAAGTCCATGCTCAATTTCATCTAAACCCACAAGCATCTGCTTATGTGCAATATCATCCGCTTTTATATGACTTCCCCAACCGTATGCTAAGGTCAGCATCTGATCTTTTAACAACGGTAGCTGAACGCTTTGAGCTATAGAAACCATCGTATTGGCAAATTCTATATTGCTGTGAGCAAATTCCACCTCACCTATAATGAAAAAGCAGAGGTCAGGTCCATTATTCGCATTTGGGTATTGCCTGGTTTGCGTTTCCGGTGGCATTTTATCATCTTGCGCTGCTTCAAAGCCTAAGCAGGGATGGCTATGGCTACTCCAGCCGAAAACTACATTGGTGCTAAGAAGTAGAAATACCAAAATCAATACCAAGTAGAATTTCTTTTTCATTTTTTATCTCCCATTGGATTGTATTAGTCCAAATGATATTGCATACTGTTCAGCAGTTTGTGTAACATCATCTGGACAATTACCAAACTTCAAAGATTTCCTCGGCTATTAGTATCGAGGACGACGTCCACCACTTCCTCTTGAAGAATCACCTCTTGAAGGGCGTCGTTCTCTCTGTTCCCGCTCCTTTGCCTCATCAACTTTGAGAGCGAGCCCTTTCAGTTCTTGGCCGTTTAATGCATTCTTTGCCTTTTCAGCATCATCCCGGTTGGCAAATTCCACAAAGCCAAAACCTCTTGATTCCCCCGAAATCCTATCTTTAATGATAGCCACGGAAAGGATATCACCCTGTTCTCCAAATAATGCTTCTAATTCTTCCTCGGTCACTGTTTTTTCAAGATTCCCAACGTACAGTTTAGCTGCCATCTTTTTTATTTATCTCCTTTTGTGGAATCGTTTTTTTGCGATTCCCTTGTTGTGGCAATACTTAAAATTTGGCAGTTTCCGGGCATGCCTAAAAAGCACGCCTCCGCCACTAACTTCGGAACCCAGCCATTAGTAATTTTACCACTTATTCATCTTCATTGCAACAAAAATTTTAAGTTTCAGAACCCTTTTCTGTTTTATGGACTATAAACATACTGATACTCTTTACTGGAATGAGTAAGTCGATAGTTCTTGTCATATCCCCATGCTGCCATGTAGTATATTCCTGGGTGTAATGGAGTTGTCGTGTTTTGGATTTCTCCATCTCGCACGTCGGCACCATCGTTGAAACTAATGTTTCCTTCTCGACCTCGACCTAATCCAGTATTCCACGTCCAAACTGCATTTTGAGGATTAGCAATCCGTCTGTCTTTGATATCTATTTTGGAGTCGAAAATTGTGATGACCACATATTTTAGTCCGGTAGTTCGCCAGGCAAATGCGGGTTGGCTGACGTTGGGTGTAATTTCTAAGGATATCTCATAACTTCCATAGAAAACCAGATTTTGGAGTTCAGTGTAATAGTCACCAGACCTCTCTGAAGCAATCTCTTCTTCTGCCCCACATCCGTACAAAAACAACCATCCCAGGATGAGCATGCAAATCCAGACTGCGCGGGGTATTTTCAATAACTGCATTTTTCCCATTTCATCTTCCTCCTGCCATGAGAGCCGGCCATAACGAGTAAGTCAATGACAAGCCGGCATAGAATGGATGAAGTTTGAGTGTTTGCTTTTCATACACAGCCTGCCCCCAATATGAGGCTTCTTTCGTTGCGTATTCCAGTTGCCCAGCGTAATACATTCCGACTATCGTTGAGAGTTTCAAAGACCTGGAGAAATAGAAATTCATTCCAATTTCCCCACCCACCACCGGATTAACTTTTTTGAGGGCATCAAGGTCATCTGGCGCGTACGATTGTGAAGCTGTGGCTGTCGAAAATCCCATATTGGCTCCGACATAACATTCAATCCGGTTGAGTTGCTGTATGATATTGTATTGACTAAAAGCGGTATTTTTAGATATATTGATAGTAAATGACTCATAACCCTCTTTGGTTCCCATAAACGTGTCAAAATGTTGAAAAGCCCTTAGAACACTCCAACCTAAATTAACCCCTGTCTGCCAGCGTCCTAATTTGGCGTAGTAGCGGAAACAGGTGAGAGGAAATGCCTCTATCCTGATGTTCTCTAAATTTTGAAAATCCATGGTTTGTACCAAACCCAAATTGTGTGAATCAATTGTCAGACGAGATTTCTTATTGCGGAGATGGTCAATCAAGAGGTCATAAAGCTCTGCATGAACATAAGCTTGCTCCCCAGGGCGCAGTGATACAGTTTCAGTACGAGATGCAAAACCCTCCTTCACAAACTTTACTGTGAACTCAGGCTGTTCTAACACCAAATTGGTTATGGGAGTCACTCCGATTTTTCGGTCATCTAAGTATACGTTAGCGCCGGAAGGAACTGATGTAGCGGTCAAAGAATATTTGTACAACTGCATGTGAAGCATCGCTTTTTGCCCTGTCTTCAATTCTACTTGAGTCTCGAAAGGCACATACCCCTGCATCTTAATTTGTACCTTCGTTTGCCCATCTTTGACATCTAGCTTGTCGATAGGTGTTACTCCCGCCTTTTCATCATCTATCCAGACTTCAGCGCCGGTCGGTTCTGAAGTAACCTTTAAAGAACAACTGTAATAATGAAGCAACGCGTCGGCATAAGCGGCAATCTTTGCTTCTAACTGTCTGAGCAACTCTGAACCAAATTCGCCTAGTAATGTCCCGGTGAAATAGATTCGTCCGGAGGAAAAATCAACTAAATGAATGGTAAGCGAAAGCCGACCTTCCTGTTCCTCAAGCTGACCATAAATTAATCCGTCGAACCCTGTTTCCCTGCGAATTCGCAACAGTTGAACCTTGTCCAATGAGAGCATATCGGTTGTATCTTTGAAATATTCTTCTTGCGGGCTTTTGTCAGGATAGACCACAATGTTTGGGAACAAAGCCAATTGGTTGAGAATGACTTCGTTAATGCCGCGCGCGATATATCCCAAATCTACTCCCGGCGGCGTATCCAGGTCGCGCAGGCAGATAGCTACTTTAACATCGTCTTGTTCTTCAGACCAACCTTGAACTGGAATAAATGTTAACACCAGAAGTAAAATGCTAAACCATTTTATCATATTTATCACCAACTTAAAAATTAAAATTCAAAACGTGTTATAAGACAACTGCGTATATAGCTTCAGCAATTTGCTCAATAAAATTGATGGCATCATCAACCATAACATCGTTAATAGGCCAACGTTTGTTAGGAAAGGATGGGTCCATATCCGCCTCATGAGCAATTTTGTTTCTACGGTTGACAATGGTTATTAACTCTTGCTTTGCATCTTGTGAATTCATTCCTATCTGTTTACCGATTTCATCCCACAATTGTACATCCGAAATTAGCCGTATTGCGTTTGCAATATTGTCTGGGTGCTGAAAACTTTGATAACTATGACGAGTTCTAATTTGATTTTCTAACCAACTGTCATTTGCAGGTGCGGAAATTCCCTGGAGAGCGGACTCTAATGTAACTTGAAATCGCAGAAATGCTTGAGTTTGAACGCGTCGTCCAGAGTAGGCTTCTAACATACCTAATCTGGCTATCTCATGGATATAATGGTCAAGGGCGCTAACAGACATTGCAAGTTCAGCTCTTAGTATATCAGATAAATCTAATACTTCAGTAGTCTGAGCTCTCAGGACTTTATACATGGTACCAAGGTTGCGTACGCGCTCAATATTTAGTCGAAATTGGTCAATCGCTGTTTGCATAATTTGTTAATCTAATTACTTTGTCCGCAAGTTCAGAAAAGATTTTTTTGAAATTATCACGTGATTTGATTGTGTTTTTCAAAACTTTACCGACATAGCCAATCTGTTCAGGATTCAATGCAAAAACAGGTGTTTGGGCTTTTTGTGATTTAGCAATAAGGGTATTAAAATCGGGGATAGTTGCTAAACAAAATCCAGATTTAATCTCCTGCTCCTTGTAAGCTTGCTTGGGCAACATCATATTGAGTTTATCCAGTTCAGGGACCAATCTATTCAAAACGATTTTATTTATTTCGTCTATCCATTTTTGAAAGCCGGAAGATGGAACTCCTCTTCGCGGACGATAATTTTGGACAATCGTTCCAAGGAATTTCGGCGTTATATTTGGAAATGGATAAACAGCATTCCTAAGTATAGGTAGAGATTGTGCTTTCTCTGCCCAAGCACGCCAATATGGTAGCACATTTGACAGAGAATCTATTGCCATCACGGAAAAGTAATCAGGAATAGTTGGAACGATGAAGAAATGACTGGTCATGAGTAAATTTTGATTAAATGAACTTAAACTAGGATTCATGTCAATCAAGACATAATCCGCATTAAATTTATCTGCGGTTTTTTCAAAAAGATATGAAATTGAGCCTGGTAAATTTCCAAGGGTTTGAATGGAGCCTGAGAGTTCTTGAGCAATCCCCAATGTAACTTCATATTCAGACAATCGAATATGGCCTGGAAGTAAAAACAAGCCTTCTTGACCATCAACGGGGATGCAGTCAACGGGTTTAATACGACTGGGTCTGGATTCAAAAGCAGGGGCTAGCCCAGACCTCAAGTTGCGTTCTTTTTCTGTTTCGTAAAACCGCTCAAACTCTGTCGGCCCCTTGTATCCAAGCACTAATTCTGTTAAGTTACATTGTGGGTCGGTATCCGCCAAAATTACTCTTTTCCCCTTTGACGCTAACATCCATCCTAAATTAAATGTTGTTGTTGTCTTACTGACACCACCTTTATGGTTAAAAAGAGCAATTCTCTTAGCCATGTTTTAATCTCACTCCTTTTTATATTCAGTATAATTCTACAAACGGGTTGTGCCATTGCCAGCCCGTTTTGCCGGTCTGCCTATAGTTCTCAAGTCGCCTTATACTTATTTCAGCAAAGATTGGGTCGATATCGAAGGTATAGACTTTTCTATTCGTTCTCTCACCTGCAATTAGTGTTGTGCCGGAATGAGCAAAGAAGTCCACTACAAGGTCATGTTCTTTGCTACTTGCGAGAATTATTCTCTCGATTGCTTTAAGAGGTTTTTGCGCATAGCAACCTGGGACATTTTCTTCCATCCGGTAAAAAACCTGTTGAATATCGACCCAAACGTTTCCGGGTCTGATAGTATCTGATTTACTTCTCTCAAGATTCTCAGTCCTCTTTCCATTTACTGTTTTGTAATAGCCTCTCAGGATTTTGGGAATATCAGTGTAAACAACCGAGAAGTCAGGCTTACCACGAATATAATACAGCAACTCTTGACGAACCCACATCCAGTTCGTCTGAGTTCCGTAACCTCTCTGATTGCGCATGGTTATGAAATTCCGAGCCTTTAACTCTTCAAATTCTCTCATCATTATCATAAAATCCGGGAGGGGTTGAAAGTTGTCTTTATAATCAGCGCCAATCCAAACATAGAGATGGCTATGTTCGTGCATTATGGCAAGACAGTTGGCAACCCATTTACGTGAGAAGTCTATGTAATGTTCAATCGAAATTTTTGGCAAATTGTTAGTGTTTGCATTTCCCACAATCATATTGTAGGGAGGGTCATTTATTATCAGTTTAGCTTTAGCATTACTTACAATTTTTCTCACATCCTCAATTTCGGTCGCATCAAGAACCCCAACCTTATGTCCTCTAACAGAGTCTTCCCATACATCTCCATGGCGTAGTCGGCAATATGGCAATATTTTTTTCTTTAGCTCATAGTCAAGGTCTAATCTTTTGAGTCGCTCAATAGTTGCTCCATGACTTGCCGCATGCTTCTTTGGCAAGTCATCAATAGGAAATAGGGTCTGCTGTTCGGTTGAGACCATAGCTCATTCATCTCCAGGTCTGTAGTAACGACTTCAGTCGTTTACCGGAAAAAAGGCGACTGAAGTCGCTACTACAGACAACTTGACGCCTCACGTTTCACGTTTTACGAAGGTAACATACAATTCCTTGTAATCAATGAGCAATTTATTCTGTTTCCACAACTGGTATGGATTTTTGATGATGATGACTTTAGCGCTTTTGTTTGTCTTGTCTATGATAACGCGGTAAATGTAGTAATCGGCTTGCATCTTTGTATCCGATGCCGCTCTCCATTCCTGCAAACTCATGGGAAACTGCAAGTCATTTTCATCATCTGTGGTTTTCACTTCGATATATTTTTCCCTACCATCTTGATAGTACGATAGAATGTCATATCCGCAGGTATCGTCGGTTTTAGAGACCCATGCAACCTTTGCGCTTAAATCATCTCTACCTGCATCTCTCAGCCATTCCTTTTCTTTCTTGAAGACATATTGTTCCCCAATTTCCCCAAGTTTCTGGTGGGCTTGCATCTCTTCAAACGTTCTTTTTTTAGATATCTGAGGGCTGTGTTGCAGTTGCGCCTGGTATTTTGGACTATTCTCTCTGATGAATGAACTTTCTGATTGAGGCTGATATTCTATAAATTCCCCATCCTTTTTAATTTCAAAATCTTGGACATCAGGGCGTTTATCTACTTGTACGAAGAGTTCTTGTTGTTCCGGCTCTCGTTCACTCTTTACATCTGTTTTAGTTGGCTGTCTGCTTTGGGGTTCTAAGGTGAGTTTCTGAGCCAAATCTACCATGACGGAGATATCTTCAGGTTCCGGCTTCGTTATGCTGTCAGATTCGATAACCGCAGAGAGAATTTTTTGAGCATCCAGCAATTCCTCTCTGCCAATCCCTTTCTTCGCCAGGTATGCTATTTTGTGCGCTTTATGGTTAATGCGTAACAAACGCAGAAAGGCATCGTCTAAATGAGGCGCAGAAAGCGACCATAAAACTGAAAACAGATGCGCGAAGGCGTTCGCTATCACTTCTAAATTGTCGGCGTCAGCGGCGTTCATGTACAATATATTGTTGCGATTTCCCCCCCTCCCTGCGTGCGGTGAGGGGTAGGGTGGGAGTTTGTGCAGAAAGAAGGGAGCGGAAAATAGCGGGATTGATGGAATGTTGGAGACGGAATCAATTATCTGGGTTTCAACGCGCAAATTCTCCACTACAATTAGTTCGATAGATGCAAAAATATTTTTGTTGGTTTCTGCATACAACATTTCCTTTTTGGACAACGATGCCAATGTATACAGCAAGGGTAAATTATCGTAAAACAGGCGTTTTATGGCGTAAGTTCGCTGAGGTTGGCTTTCTTCAAACACAGCTTGTTGTTTGACCACGAAAGAGAGCGGTTTTATGGAAAAAGCTTCAAATAAGAACGGCAGTTCATCATCGCAGACGAGCATATTTAAGTGATTGCTCAATGAAACCGCCAGCGTCTTATCATCTGCAAAAAGGCATTCATCGCTGTTTGTAAAATTCAGAGTACCGCAACGTTCCGTGAGTAATCGACAAATTGGGGGAAAATCTTTTTGTCCTTTTGTGCCTTGTTCCCTCTGTATTGCAAAGTTGAAATGCTGTAATATCTGCTTAAAAAAGGCTTTAAACCGATTTTTCTCAGCTTCCATGAGCGACTCTTTTGGGTATGCGATTTCCAGAAAATGCAGTAAATCTACAAAATCTGAGACGGTTGCGCTATTGAAACTTTTGAAAGAAAGGTCACGGAGAATGGTCTTATCGTAATTCTGTTGCGCAAATGGAAGATATTTTTGAAGCTGATATTCCTTTGGGTCTGACATTACCCACACTTTCTCCGGGGGCAGGAACAATGGTTTTCCTTCTTTGGTTTTCAATGTGGTTGGAATCCACGCCGCATGTTTAAGACAAAAAAGGAAAAACGAGGGAATCTGTTTGTCTTTGTTGCATCCAAGATGACTGCACTGATAAGTGGATGTTTTAAATCGGCTGTAGAACGACCAATTATCCGCAATCAGAGACAGCAGTAGGGTACGTTTTTTTTCCGATTCGATAAGTTTATCGAATTTATCTAAAGCAAAAATTTGTTCCAGAGTTTGCCGCGCCTTTTCATGAATGCGCCAACAGACCGCCGGCCGAAAGGATTCATCCTCTCCCAAATTGACAAGGAAAGACAGGTATTCATTGAATAGCTTGCTTTCTTTTGCCAATGGGTGGTTGCTTAGAGGAGATACCACGGACTTTATGAATAAACTCGAACTTTTTAATAAACGTTGTCCGCGTTCGTCCATTAAGCCTGCCCTTGAGTGAAGCGAAAGGTCTGCGGTATCATAACCTTGCGATGGCGTAAAGCGGACAATACGCGGGATTTCATTAACGCCGATGGTATCAAAAAAACGCTTCCAGCTTTCCCTTTCCGCTTCCTCAATGCCCATCGCTATTGGCGAAGTTAAGAAATAACTCCCCTCAATATCCTTATATAATTGTTCTAAATAGTCCTGTCCACTCCATGTCGCAGGAAAATAAACGTCTTGCGCCGCCATCCACAGCCGCTGATTATCAGACCGCGCTGATTTTAAAGACGCTCTAATCAGCGTTTTCTGTTCGCTTCGCTCAGCGCTTACTTCGTGAAGTGCTAAATCAGCGGCTATATCATTTTGACCATCACAGAATACAGGCACGCGTATCGTTCCCATCGGCAATTGTTTCAAGGCGCTTGCATTGATAAGTTGTCGGTCAAAAAGATGTTTGATATAGCGTAAAATGCGCCATCTCTCCGCTTCGGCGAAGGTTTCATCGAAAGCCTCCATCTGAGGTAGAATCCCCTCTTCCAATACCTCCGAAAACTGAAACGTTTTTACAAACCCGTTTTTCACAAGAAAATTGCCTAAACCATTGAGCAATTCATCTCCTTTATCATTCGTTTCTGTGAGTTTGATTTGAGGGTGGAGAAATTCAAACTGCTTTTTCAGCGCATCTGGAACTTCAGCAATCTCACTTTCATGGCGCAACGGAGGCAGGAATATCTGTACTTCTCCATTAGGCGCATATAATTGGTGATTTATGGATAGCAATATCTTTTTCTGTTTCAACTTCGCCACAAAAGCCTCCGCGCTTTTTTTAGAGTGTTGCGCCAAAATGTAAGTCGCATTTCGGAGAAAGTGGTATAATTGTTGGAACCAGTGCGGTTCATTGCGATGTATTTGAGCTTCGCCATCTAAGATAGCAAGCAATACCTCCTGGGTAAACTCTCTGGCTCCATAAGACCGGAGTAGTTTGACAATATCGCTACGCTGTTGAATTTCAGCGGCGGGGAAATAGCAATCTGTGCGAAAATATTCGCTAATCGATTTATCAGAAAACATTGACGAGAGCGAAACACCAACTCTCTGTTCGGACAGCGCATCGGGGATGAGGCAGATTTCGGAAGGCTTAACGAATCTACGATAATCAACGGTCGGCACGAATGCAGTATTTCGTAGGGCGGGGAGCAACTTGTTTCTCAACAACTGAGCAGCCGATGAAGAAGGATAAGAGGGAATAAGCAGGAAAGGCAAGGCGGTTTTGAGATGTTCATCATTTTTGAGCCACTCTAAAACATCACTCGTCAGAAAAGAAACAACCTGTTCGCAAAGCCATTCGTTTAGCGCGCATTCGTAAAAATGCGTGCGCGCAGGCTTCAATTGGAAAAAACTGTGAATCAGGCAAGGAATCGGCACAGGCTCCTGCGTGGGAAAATAAACGTAGAAAAGTCTATGTCGCGGTGTCAGCGGTTTGAGGTGTCCGGTATCGTCCAAACTCAAAGCGATTGAAATTTCGGCGAAAGCGTCAGCGGAAAAAATCTCCCGCTGTTCATCCGTAATCACTTTATCTGGTATCTCCTTTGTTGTAGCAAACACTAACCATCTTTCCACCTGTGATTGCAGGCTACTTTGTAGCGTCATCAAACGGACAACCCCCTGGCCCCCTTTTCTAAGGGGGACAGATAGAGCCTTCTGTTCGCTGTCAATCGTCAAAACCCTGGCCCGATTTGTCGTAAGATTCTTCATGACCACTTGCTTGATACCATTGTGGGGCAGATATTCTTGTCTCCCCTCGCAGGCAAGAATGCCTGCGCCACGCCTGCCATGTGAACCACCCAAGAAAAGCAACGCTTCCTTTGGAAGCAACAACAAATGCTTGAATACTGCATCAGACGTAACACCGTGTTTGAAGGGCAAGCGGATTAAAGTCGAACAATTTTTTTCTTGCAACGTCTGAATTAAATTTATGTCTTGTTCCGATTTAATCTCATCAATGGACATCCAGTGCGGGATGTGCATGATGGATATATCTTGTTTTGATTCGTCCAACTTTTTGAGATAGCTCAAACGTTGTTCATCCGGTAAAGTGCTCGCATATTGTCGCAAGCGCTGCACCGTTTTTTCTCGGCTGAATTGTAATTGATAGCCGCCGGAGAATATCTGTGGATTTTCGGTAATTTCAAAGACGGATTTAAACCCGATGCCTTTGTGTCCGATATATTTTGTCGAGGATTTCCCCCCCTTTGAAAAAGGGGGCCGGGGGGATTTGGTTGAAAGTCCGATGCTCCTGATGCTTTTTATGCCATCAAGGTCGAAAGGCTTGCCGTAATTGGCGACGATTAAAGCCGTCTCGGTAACGAAGAAAAACGCAGAGGAATGTTCGTCATCCTCAACAATGAGCGCGGCGTCGCGGATATTTTGCAACAATTCAAACACGTATCTTCCCTGATAATCCTGACGCAGATATTGCTCCCCGCGCCCAATATCCGCTAACGCATCGGGCTGGTTTTTCAGCGCTTCTTGTGTAATATTTTGAATCTCTTCTTTTTGGCTTTGCGACATAAGGTTATCCTCTCAGTCAATCTACACGTTGAGTCTACCCACGTTTTGAAATTGTTTCACGGCGAATTCTATAAAGCGCAAACCTTACACATTACAGTGTGCTATCACATAATCCGTGAGAAGTCGCATCAAATAAGGATCTACCTCCTTTGCCATCGAATCCGTCTACGACTCGATAGGAGGTGGTCCGATGCGAAGACGAAAAACGACCCGAAAGTGGCGGGAAGTCGTCCGCCGTCGCACAGATCTCAAAGCCGCTGAACGAAGGAAACAGCGCTCCCGTCGTTTTGATCGACGGCGAAAGGCGTTTGCAACCATGAAATGGCGATTCAAAGCGATCCGGAACTACCGTGCCCGACGCACCACTTGTCCCGAACACGCTGCCGCTCAACAGACCGCCAAAAGATTCGGGGTCAGTGTCACTTCGATCAGACGATGGGAGAAGAATTACCGCGATCATGGAAAAAGAGGGTTATGTGATAGCACATAAAAAAGTGTAATACCGAGTTAGGTTCGTAATTTCCGATTTTTGATGAGGTGAGTAACAGAGTAGTCGATTGAATCAAAACCACCATTTTTCACCCAATCGGAAACATTAAGCCTAAACCAGTATAAGACTTAAACACTTGGTGTGAATTAGGACGCAAAACCCCGTAGGGTGGGCAGTGCCACATGCACGTCAAGTTAAAACCACATTCGCAGCCCCCTTCTTTCCTCCCCCTTGACGGGGGAGGCGTAGGTGGGGGTGAAACAAAGTCAGGATATTTTCACCCTCCCCTAACCCCTCCCTTTCTCCCCATACGCATTAAGTTAAGCGGAAATGAGTGAAACAAGACATAGGCGACAGGCGAACAGCGACGGAAAAGCCACGCAAGTCACACGCAAGGAACCTGAAAGTAGGCATTCTCTTAAAGCTGTCTTTCACTTTCCCCTTTCCCCTTTCCCCTTTTTTACTCGGTTTTCAGCCTTAACTTAATGCGTATGCCCTTTCTCCCTCCCCGCGTGCGGGGAGGGCCGGGGTGGGGGGAGGGGAACGGATAAAGCATGCGCATCAACTTAAGACAATCTTCACAGCCGTGACGCTGTTCCTCCCCCTTGACGGGGGAGGTTGGGTGGGGGTGAAAGGAGAAAGTAAATTTCTCGCTTCCTTATTTATCACCCTCCCCTAACCCCTCCCGTCAAGGGAGGGGAAAGGAGAGGATGCTTAAGTTGATGCGTATGGGGGAGGGGAACGGATAAAGTCACTTAACTTGACGCCTATGGGGCATCGCCCACAAAATCTGCTTCGATCTAACTTTTGTAAAATATCCTATCCCTCCAGTGTATGCTGTTTCCAGAAAAGAATGTTAAATCTTCCTGCCAAGCAGTATCTGGCTCATCATCTTTAATGTTCCCAAAGGACCAAGTTTTTCGAACATGATTTTCTTATAGAGAGCCTCCTGATTTTTGGGTGGCACCGTTTCTTTCTCTTTTTTCATCAGCTTTATAGCATTCACTTCGCAGGTTGTCGCACACAGGCCGCAACCAATGCATCTATCCAAATTGACCGTAGCAACATTATCCCCCATTGATATGGCTTCCATCTGGCAGCGGCTCAGGCAGGTCTCGCAACCAGCGCATAAATTTTTATCAACTTCTGCGAAAAAGTTGGTATGAAAGTATTCCGCCGGGCGAGGAAATTTTTTCGCCATAGTTAATACTCCGCAACAGCAACCGCAACAACAGCAGATGAATGAGGGGTTCTGATTGTTCTCCGGCTGTAGAACCATACCTACCTCTTCTGCTCGGTCCAAAAGTTCGAAAGCTTCTTCTTTGCTCAACTCGCGACCGACACCGCTTTCTATTAAGGATTTCGCAGCCCCCTGGAAGGTTATACACGTTTCACGAATATCCGTTTGCTTACAAGGCTGTTCGAGCTTGTCCCTCGCCTGTCGGCAAACACAATGATGCACTGAAATGGGACCGACGGAATTTTGAACAATTAGTTTCGCGTTATCATAAGTTCCCACATGGTATTCTGGCCTAATACTTTTATTTATGGGAATGGTGCGAAGCTGCGAAGTTTTTTTCGTATGAAATGCTTCAGCAAATGCTTCATCCCCATATTGGAAAAAGTCTTGCGCAAACTCCTTCGTAAGCCTGTTCACCTGGAATTCGAACATACCTATCGCTAACTGCGCTTTGCGGTAGTATTTGCCCTCGCGTCCTTTTGTAAGCGTTTTGCCTCCCATAATAGCGCCTTTTTCTACCAAACCATCCAAAATTTCTTCAAGCTCTTCTCTGGATATGTCCTTACTGTTTTTCACCCGCCCGTAAATGCGTTCTAAAGTTTCAGGCACTGCACTAAGATTCAAGGCGATTTCTGCCTCTTCTGGTGTAAATAGGTGCTTTAAAAGTCTAATTTCTACGCCCGATGCCGTTGCGGGAAAACCGACAGGCATATTATCCAGGTGTTTTTGCAGTTCTCGATAAACATCCCTTTCCGTTTCCATCTTAATACTCCTATGCTTTTTAAACGTTTGGTGTGAGTTCTCGGGAAATTACTCGCGGGGGTCGCCGGTGGAGTAGACCGAACTCGTTGTAGCCGAACTCGCCTAAAGTTCGGGAACCCCCGACTTCTGTTCGCTTCGCTCAGTAGTTTACTTCGTAAACTCTGGTCGTTTTTTTAATTCCGTGTAGGGTTTATGAAGCAACGTAGCGGCGTGGCTCAGTCCCGCCATTTGTCGCCACTGAGGGACGACGCTACGGAATTTCCACTCAGATGAAAACCCTATACGAATTTACGAAATGAACCACTACTCGAATTCGGCTACATCTGCTCGGCTACCAATGCCAGAAAATCAGTGGCAGTGACGATGGGAATGCCATGATAGCTTCCCAGCAGTATCAGATGACGACGGTCACCGGTGACAATGTGGGTGGCGCCGCCAACAACTGCGCACTCTAAAACCTTGTCATCGTCGGGGTCAGTGTTAACAGCCTTGAGTGTGTTCGTGATAATCACCACCCTCAAGAAGCCCAGTAGGTCAGCAATCGTGTCGGCGACCTGGATAGCAGAAAAGTTTAACTTAGCTTGTAATTTCTCCACTAACTCATCCAGCAATTCTCGACAAGTCAATCCCTCCACGATACCTGCTCGCGCTAATTCAAGGCAACGATAGGGACTGCCACGCCAACCTACACCAGATAATAGTATATTGGTATCAAACACAGCAGCTATCAAACGCATAACCTGTCCTCATGTACCAGGTCGTCAATAAATGCTTCGCGCTCGTATTCGGTCATTGTGTCCCAATCCCTTCCGCGTTCAGCACACAGCCGACGCAATTGAGACTCGGCATACTCCAATCGTACTTCTCTTTGGGTAAAAGCATCCTCTGCCAGCGCCAACAACACCGCCCGTTTGTGCTCTGGCGACAGTTGCTTTACTAATTCAATCGCCTGATATTCTGTCAACTCCAACGTTGGCATCGTCATCATCCCCATAATCTAAATGATTGTAGCCCTAAATTCTATTTTGGTAGAAATTTGGGCTACAACGATGTTTCAATATTAATGTGACAAAATCAAATTACTTCAACACCAACATTCGACGCGTAGCAGAAAAGTCGCCGGCTTGCAATTGATAGAAATAGATACCAGAGGCGACTTTCTCGCCAGTGTCATTATGTCCATCCCAGTAAGCGGCGCGAGTGCGACCAAGATAGAATCCCGCGGCGCGTTGTCCTAAATCAAGTGTTCGCACCAGTTGTCCTTGAGTATTGTAAATCCGAATCATAACATCCGCCGGTTCCCTAAGTTGATAGGGAATCCAGGTCTCCGGGTTGAACGGATTGGGATAGTTTTGTAACAACAGATTTTGACGAGGAATCTCAATGTTCTTGAGAGTGACAGGCAGGAACGCCTGACGGATGGTTTCCGGCGTCACCGTGTAAGTGAGAGTATCAGAAACAACTTCTCCCGTTCGGTTTCTTACGGTCAATTCCAGTCTGTCGCCTGTTTGGACGACGTGGTTGCGATTAAGGTCAGCAAAGGCGGCCGCAAAGTATCTTGACCTGACGAAATCGGTGGTCACCGCGTTGGTTCTCGTATTTCTGACCGTCACAAGATAACCCTCTTTCTTGAGACTGTCAGTTGAATCATCCTCCAATCTGCCGCTAACCACAAACGCCCACGCGCCATCTGTTGAAACTGCAGGGGCCGCTTCGGCAGGCGGTTGATTTGTCCATGCCGCTCCTGTAAACGCAACCATTCCACCTTTAGGTACATTGACGATGTATCCTTTACCGCCTTCAATGGCGAAACCATCGTCAGGCGCGTCTAAGGTGAAGCCCACAAAACGCTGACGTTTTTCGTCTATTGTGATAACCGTTGTCGCCGAGAGCTTTTCAGCAAAGGAACGGGCGGTGTATGGAGTTTGAGGCTCCAAAGGCAGCGAGACCATGTTTAATCCCGGTGTCAGAGGCATGAAGAAGACATTGCTGTAGTCTTTCGGCACCATCTGGGGAATAACGCCCAACTGTTGCATCAAGCCCAGAAAGTCAAAGATTTGCCAGTCCTCCACAATCTTTCCGTCAGCGAAGCGACTGATGACCATTCCTGGCCACGTCATCTGCTTACCAGTCGGTGGAACACCCATGAACTCACTTTGGTGTGTAACTAACTGTGTAAAGCGGGTTACGACTTTGTCTCCTTCGGCGACCATGTCCTCAATGGTGATATGGAAGTCAGGGAAGGCAGTAGCTACTGTGAAGAAAAACTCCTTTAGGCTCTCGAAGTCGCGAATCTCCGGCGTGTTGGGATTGTGATATACGTAGTTGGTGGCGAAAATCTCATCTGCTAAAGGAAGGTTCCTCTGGTTCATGACCTCCTCAAAGACACGACGCATAATAGCTTTGTTTTCTTCTGGGTCACCGGGTTCGCCAGTTACTTCCGACGGCACACCCCACGTGTAATCTTCGCGGTCAGAAGGAATAACGCCTAACTGTTGCAGCAGGCCCAGGAAGTCCACGTTAGCCCACTCTTCCGCTATCTTGCCGTCAACGAATCGGTAGATGACAATCACTGTTGCTGTCAACTTCTTATTGGTAGGTGGTATTCCCATAAACTCACCTTCGTGTGTACCAGTAGCTGTAAAGCGAGCTACCACCTTATCTCCTTCAGCAATCATATCCTCAATTGCGTAATGGATATCGGGGAAGGCGGTGCGGTACATGGTGAAAAATTGTTTGAGACCCTCGGGGCCGAGAATATCAGGATTCGGAGGGATGTGGTTGACATAGTCAGTGGCGAAAATCTCGTCTACTACATCCAATTTCCTCTGGTTGAGAACCTCCTCAAAGAAACGTCGGACGATAGCCTTGTTTGCCTCGGTGTCAACAACAGGCGGAGCAGTGAGCTGTTGCATAAAGCCCAAGAAATCCGTGCTTTCCCAGTCTTCCACAATCCTGCCGTCAGCAAAGCGATTGATGACGATTCCTGTCAACATCACCTGCTTACCAGTTGGTGCGATGCCCATAAACTCTCCTTGGTGTGTGCCGCGAAATGTATGGCGGTTTACAACCTTGTCTCCTTCAGCGAATATCTCTTCAACAGTCTGATGAGCATCGGGGAAGGCGGCAAATATTGTGGAGAAAAGTTGTTTGAAGCCCTCGGGGCCGGTAACTCCGGGAATTGCGGGATTGTGGTAGGTGTAGTTGGTGGCATAAAATTCGTCTACTAAGTCCAGGTGCCTCTGATTCAACACCTCCTCAAAGATACGACGAAGAATGGCCTTGTTTTCCTCTGGATCTCCAGGGTCACCAGTTACTTCCGACGGTACGCCCCAGGTGTAATCTTCGCGCGTCTGAGGCGCAACACCTATCTGTTCCATCATGCCCAGAGCATCATATACAACCCAGTCTTCCACTATTTTGCCTGAAACAATGCGGTGGATATTCATTCCTGTGATTGTCACCTGCTTACCAGTCGGTGGGATGCCCATAAATTCACCCTGGTGTGTGCCGCGTGTTGTCATGCGACTCACTACCATGTCGCCTTCGGCAATTATCTCCTCAACGGTGGAGTGCAAATCGGGAAAGGCAGCAAAATACATGGCAAAGAATTGTTTAAAGCCCTCGGGCCCATGAATGTCAGGACTGCCAGCCATGTGTAAGACGTAGTCGGTGGCGAAAAGCTCGTCTGCCAAGTCCAGGTTTTGGGGGTTAATGACCTCCTCCCAGAGACGAATGATAAGAGTCTTATTTGCCTCAGTATCAACAACAGGCGGAGCAGTAAGTTGTTGCATCATGCCCAGGAAGTCCGCAATCTCCCAGTCTTCCACAATCTTGCCGTCAGCAAAGCGATTGATGACAATCCCTGTATACGTCACCTGCTTGCCGGTAGGTGGGATACCCATAAGCTCACCTTCGTGTGTGCCAGTGAATGTCCAGCGAAGTACTACCTTGTCCCCTTCGGCGAACACATCTTCAACGGTGAGATGGAAGTCAGGGAAGGCGGCGAACTGCATGGCAAAGAATTGTTTGAAGCCTTCGGAGCCGCGAATTTCAGGATTCGGAGGGAGGTGGTTAACGTAGTCAGTGGCGTAAAACTCGTCTACTAAGTCCAGGTTCTTCTGGTTCAAGACCTCATCAGCAACACGACGAAGAATCGCCTTGTTTTCCTCTGGGTCACCGGGTTCGCCAGTTACTTCCGACGGCAGGCCCCACGTGTAATTTTCGTTCCCCGTTGGAGGAATAGCGCCAAGCTGTTGCATCATGCCCAGGTAGTCCACGTTGGCCCAATCTTCCTCGATTACCCCGTTAGCGATGCGGTAGATGTAGATTCCCGTCATAGTCGCCTGCACACCGGTCGGGGGGATGCCCATAAGCTCACCCTGGTGTGTGCCGGTAGCTGTCGTGCGGGTTACTACCTTGTCTCCTTCGGCAATCATGTCCTCAATGGTCCCGTAAGCATCGGGGAAGGCGGCAAGGTACATGGCAAACAATTGTTTGACGCCCTCAGAGCCATGAGTATCAGGATTCGGAGGGGAGTGCCCGACGTAGTCGGTGGCGAAAATCTCGTCTACTACGTCCAAGTTCCTCTGGTTGATGACCTCCTCAGCGACACGGCGGACGAGAGCCTTGTTTGCCTCGGTGTCGGCGGTTGCTTTTAAAACACCACCAAAGGCAATTAACATGATACTAATGATCGAAATTGTACTGACTTGCGAAAACATTGTAAAATACCTCCTTGAAAATTGTGATTGTTTAGATTGAATAGGGTTGTTGATTCGTGAATACATGGTTAAATACCTCCTGAAAAATTGTTTGTTCTGAGCGCAAAAAATCTTTGCGACTCATGTTTTTATTTTACCAAATAGAAAATAGCTTGTCAATAAAAAAATTGTAAAAAATTGTGTTTTTTTTAAAAATTTTCCACTAACTTGATGTGTATATAGTATAATAACAGAAGAGCCCCAACGCCATTCGGCATTTGGGCAAATGAGCAACCGAGTATTACCATCTTCCTTGTAGCTCCGAAATCTGTCGCTCTCCCATCTATGAAAATTCATTATTTTTGTTTTTTTGACAGTCGATTGTCAAAAAAACAAGACATTTTGCAAAGCGTTTATCAATCTCTCTGGCAGTGGGATGATGTACTCATAGATGGTTTTTCCCAAAAGACCGACAGTAGAGGAAACGTATGCAGTGCCCTTGTTTTTATCGAAGAAAACGAGATAACCAACGGAGAGTCCCTCATGGTTGAGATAATCTACGAGTTGCTCTCTTGCCTCGTTTTGATAAGCAGCACCGCGCCAAATCTTGCATTCTATGATAGTCTTTCTACCGCTCTTTTCAAAAACCACAATGTCCATCCGTTTCTGTCCAGTATGAACTTCCGCTCGCGCGTGTCCGCCGTTATGACGCGAAAGGACGTTAAACTGGCTCAAAAGGAAATAGTGCGGGATAATCTCCAGAGGCGTACCTTCGGGGTAGTAAAATTTGGGGTCAACTTGTGGGAGGAAATACCGGAAATTTTCTATAACGGGGTGCGGCTTTATGAAGCCCTTTTCATCGAACAACGGTTGAAAACCTTCTGGGAAATGTAGTTCAATTGGGCCGTTTTTCCAGGGACGGTAAGCGCTGATGATAGTGTGCGCATAAGCTGGGTTGCTGATGACACACTTTCCATCTTTTTCGCCAATAATTCCGAGCGTAATCAACTCCTCCAATGTTTCATCCTCAAGATTGTAATCCACATCGCCATCATAGATAATCGCAATCAACCTGCTTTTTGCCGCGTCGTTCTTGATTCTTTTGCGGATAGAATCCAGGTTGGTATTGCCACGCATCGTCAACATTTTCATATAAGCCTTTTCAGCGTCATCAATGATAATAGGGCGATTTTCCGTATACGGCTTGACTTCCGTTGTTAAGATTTTAGCGACAAGATTAACCAGATAAGGTTGCCCGCCAGTTTTATCCGCTATGAAGGAGATGACTTCTTCGGGAAAAAATTCACCTGTTTCTTCAGAGTATTGCATCAACAATTCTTTAACCTGTTCGACGGTGAAATTTTCTACTGAGATTGCTTCGTGGATGTTAAACGGCGAGGAGGTCCTGGCAAAAGTCATCTGACTGATGCTGTGTACCCCTACTACTCCGACGCTGTGCAAAATATTGTAAACTTCAGACCTTTGTTTTCTCAAATAGATGCCGCGTAAGGTACGCAGAAATCCGTCCAATACATCCTGGGGAATATCCTCAAATTCGTCAATGAAAACACATAGATGATAAGGGATTTGCCGGTGGAGTTCCCCTAAAAATTCTATGAATGAAAGGTGTGAATTACATTCACTTACCCTTAGTTCACTTTCCTCTATTTTCTTGCTGTTCAACCCAATGCGAATATCAGAAAGCAGAATTTTTGACAATTCACGGTAAAATACTTCTTCAGATAGAGAATGGTCGAAGCCCTGAAATGTCAAATACAAAGGCAGATATTTCTCATCGTCCGCCAATTTATGGATAACCTCTTGAATCAACGAAGTTTTTCCCACCTGTCTTGCGGCATAGATGACAAAATATTTTCCTTCTTTCACTTTCTCTATAATTTGGCTTATTTCTGGCCTATCCTTGAGCACATAATGTCCTTCTCGCGGAATAGGCCCCCCAACGCAAAATTTTCTTTTGGGTTTTGAGAGTTTAGTGGCTAAATCTTTCAATGATTATCCCTCCTGAAAAACCGGACATCCGGACGACCAGACAACCGGAAAGCCGGCCGTCCGGTAGTCCGGGTGTCTGGCTTTCCGCCATTTTTGTCAAGACTTATTTAACAATGCGCTACACTCCGTTTAGGCACTTCAGGCACTTTTTAAATCATTCTTTCTCCATCAAGTAATAGATGGTCCGTCCATCCTTGCCAATATCAAAGACTAACCGACCATCTACCGCTTTCACCGGTATTGACTTTATCCGTTGTCCATCCGCTCCGATTGCCCATACCTTTAGATTCGAGGCACCCGTTTCAAGCTTGATATTGGCTTCAATTGGTTCAATGAGAATAGGCCCACGTCCGCTGTCCAACTTTTTGGTGTGTAGGATATTATATCGAAAATCCGTGTTTTCCGCCCTGCCTACAGCCGTGAGCAGTATACGGTAGGATTCGGCAATCGGCTTGTCGGTTAGTGAACTGACGGCAACAGTGGCAAACGGGGTTCGGACATGAAGGTTAAGGCCACGTAGTGAGATGGACTCTACTTCACCGATGAAGCCGTAGGCGGCTTTTGTGTAGGGCGTGTCAATGACACCGATACGTTTTTCCCAACTGCGGTACAATTCGCCTGTATCGGAATGAACTTCCTTCGCGTCTTCTGTTATCATGCGTTCATTGGAAGATAAAAACTTATCAACATTGGCGGGTGATTCGTACAGTGCCATGGCCAGTCGGTGTTTTTCCGCCGTTGCTAAAAGTGATTGTATCTGCCAGGGGGTTGGATTGGGAGATTTGAAAATATCGTTTTCAGGATGATAAATGGCAACCGTTTGTTCTGCGGGATGAACATCTCCGCGTCTGAAAATCAGGGCGGCATGATAGAATAACCCAAACCTCGCCGGGTCATTGAAAGTCTCAAAAGAACCCGAGAGGTAATCCACAGGCACAGAAGTGTTGTGGCGATAGGTGTAAGTTGCCAGGCCGTTCCAATCCTGGAACGCCGCTACCGCCGCCATTGCTAATGGATGTTCGGCGCGCCATTCGTTGGGCCAGGGTTGGTCCCATTCAGATACGAAGAAGGGTTTTCCCAGAATACGATTGAAAGATAGTGCGGCAAAAACATTACTGCTTGAACTCACCATCGGACGGTTATCAAATTCAACCCATTGCTTTGGATGGTCCCAATAGCTGTGGGAATCGGTGTAATCAGTGACCTGCAAGGAGGAAAGCAGAGCTAAATTGCGGCTCCAGTTGCTCCCGGTCATCGGCACTTTGACGCCGATACTGCGCAGGTAGACTTGCATCTCCTGGTAATATGCTCGTTGCACTTCATGCAAAAAGCGCAAAATCGGTGCCGTGAACTGTGTGAAATCCACAGATTCCGATTCAACCTCAATTCCATGCTCTCTCGCCCATACGCGGTACCTTTCTTCCAAACGCGGCCGGTACGGCTCCAGCGTCACTCTTTGCGTGAACAGGTCATTTTCATTCGCAAACTCCATCAGCGCAATCGCCGGGTCATCCTTGTAAGTTAAGCCAGTGTACGGATTAACGTGTGTCCATAAATCGTGGCTAAATTTCTTTTGCAGTTCGATGAGACGCGGGTCAAAATTTGTGTATGGCTTGGCGGCATTGTCTAATTGGTCTGACGCGTCAACACCATCACCCGGTTTGAATTTGCGATGGACAAGCTGGTCGAGGTAGATGTAGATGCCTTCGCGCTTCAGGCAGTGGAGTAGATAATCAAACCTATCAAGACTCTCCGGGTCGAAGCTAAGTGTATTGTCTTTCGGTTTATTCCTATCGAACTGAAAGATGTTTGGGCTTGCCCAGTTCGCATCGGCATGATGCGTGCGGACGATATTGACGCCAAATTTCGATAGCCGACGCGCAATCTTTTCGCTTTGTTCGTGAGTGGGAAAATTTGCCCCTGCCGAGAAACAGGTACCCCAGAACTTTACCGGCGTGCCATCCTCAAAAACAAATCTATCGCCTTGAACTGTCAGAAAGCCATGCTTCCCCGCCGGTTTCTCATTCAAGAATGAAATATCTATCGGTGCATCGTCCCAGGGCAACACAAACGGGACCCAATCGGTTGTATCAGTTTGGTCCTCCATTGCATCTTTATCGAGAATAACAAACAAAGGTTGGTTGTAACGCAATCGAAATTGTCTTTCCACCGTTTCCCCAGAAGGAACTTCCTCGCCGGCGCCCCTCTGATGCAAAGGAAACCGCAACTCAATCTCAGAACTTCCATAAGCGCGGTTGTCTTGCACCAACAGGGGTGACATTTCATCAACCGTCAGCGTAAAACCTTCGGGGTTTCCAGGGGCAACTTGCACCTCCCGCACTGGCTGATAAGCGAGTTGCGTAGAACCGTATTCCGCGGGAATCGTTATCTCTTCTGTTTCCTCTCCGATTAGCATCAACTTTCGCCCCTGCAATCGCTCCGGTTTAATCGTAACCGAAACCTGGTAACTGTTCAGCGGAACGGCTTCGGGAAAATGGATACGGTAGTGTAGTTCTAAGCCTTGTTCACCTCCATCAGTCACGCTTTCAGTAAACTCCATCTGTTGTCCCTTCGCCGCTGGAACACTTAGATTTCCAGTAAACCGACGCGTGGCACCGTTTTCAATTCCTGAGTCTTTTTCAATGATTGCGGCATCCTGACTGGTATAAGTCCAACCAGCACCGTGTATGCTTAATCCAGCATTTTCCAGTGCAATCTCATTCACGAAAAACTGCACGCTCCCCTTTTCCGTCACCAGAGCATACGGTTTGCTCTTATCAAACTTACGTTGGTTTTTCATGGTATCCTCCGAAAATACTGTTGTTGCGAATGCAACAATGGTTAGCAGGATATATAAAATATATCTCATAAGAGTCTCACTCTTTTACAATACAATATAACGCATAAGCCCGATGGGGGCGATGTTTATAGCAATGAAACTCCTTTCAAGGATTTCTGCTTCAAAGTTCAGCTACCATACGAAAATAGTCAAGTCCATCCCCGCCAACAAATTCGCCGTATTTAACAAAGCCGCGCGTTTCATACAATTTCCAGGCCACTTGATTGTACTGCACTACGGTCAAAAAAACTTTTTTCAGCCCACGTTCGCGAGCATTATTCATCACATTATCTATGAGTTTGCTTCCCAAACCCTTTCCTTGAAAATCATCTGCGACCCCAAGACCAAACGTAGGGTCACCCGATTGTAGATTCCACAAAAAACCCCATCCTATAATCCGGGTTCCATACACCGCCACCAGGTCAAATTTTTTGTCTATTTCGGGGCTGTTATCTTTGATTATGTTTTCACACACCTCTAATGTAGTTTTGTAATCAATTGGGCGGAAAGTTCGCTTGGAACTTTCGCTCAACCCGTTATAGAACTCGACTAAAACATTTCCATCTCCTGGTCTTATCCGTCGTATAATCACCGTGTCAATGTTGAACAAACTTTTCTTCCAATTATTTCTTTTGAACAAACTTTTCTTTCTTAAAGAAAAGTTTGTCTCGTTTAAGGTGTTATCTAAAAGGGGGTTACTTTCCATAATGATGTTATTAGTTCCTTTCTATATACTGAGTTTCCGCCTAAATTAATTTTGAGATTTTGCATGGTTGTATACGACACTTGCCAAAAGCCAGGTATACCAACTAACTATTGTTCAGGCAGAATTTTCTCGGTATAATCCTCTGTTGCTGGTTAGGCATACATAAGTCGCCCTTTGGGTTGTGGAATTGGATGCCCTAATTCTTTTGCGGTCTCTATCCATTCTTGGATAATAACCTCAACATTTGAAACAGTTTCTTGATATGTTTCCCCATCTGCCATACATCCAGGTAATTCGGGGACCTCGGCAATAAATCCCTCGTCTTCATTGCTCCAATAAATGATTATTTCATACTTACTCATAGTTTTATTCCTCCTAATATAACTCGTATTTAAGTATGAGCCTACGAACCTGCTTTACCTGATAAGGTTTAGCCTTTGAGCCTTTGGGTTGCAAGTTCAGT